>Ga0308157_10001496_pt1 | contig 47323 bp, 26 predicted proteins | sample PhyBR1_FD_201035 | JGI IMG/M metagenome (GOLD analysis project Ga0308157, IMG submission 201035) | Phyllosphere microbial communities from UC Gill Tract Community Farm, Albany, California, United States - DLSLB.R1 | ecosystem: Host-associated > Plants > Phyllosphere > Unclassified | place: USA... | reverse complement strand
CTGACAGAATTGCAAAAGAAAGAGCTGAGAAATTGAACGAAGCTGACAGTACTATCTTCCAAACTGAATCTCAATTGAAAGAGTTAGGAGATAAATTGACAGACGATCAAAAAACAGCTATCGAATACGCTTTAACTGAATTGAGAATGGCTCACCAATCTCAAGATCTTGACGCAATCCAAAAAGGATTAGACAATGTAAATGCAGCTTGGAAAACAGCTACAGAAGCAATGTATGCTCAAGGTGGTGAAGGACAACAAGCTGCTCCACAACAAGAGCAGTCTTCTGGAGACAATGTTGAAGACGTTGAATTCGAAGAAGTCAAATAGATTTGATTAACATCGATTAACATCGGTTAATAATAAGTGCTAAACCGCTGTAAGCTTAATGTTTACAGCGGTTTTTATTTTTTCTTTTTTATTGTTTCTGCTCTTTTTTAATCGTTTTTCATCATATATTTGTACCACATTTGCACCGGCACTTAAAAGGGGATAAAGTGACTCTTATGTACTCTTATGATACCTTAATGAGGAGACAAAAGCAATGAAAGTTGAATAAGAGTGTCTTATCTGCGGGGATAATTGCTGTTTAAAAATCGTTGCTTCTGTCTATAGACATATAAGGAAAGATGTAATCCCGACCAGACAGAACGAAAAGTACCTATATGCTCCAAAAATGGAAATTGACAACTTTGTATAGCGGAATTATTTTATATGAAACAATTAGCGAAAACCAAGGCAACTGTGCGTCTTCGAAAAGCAGAAGACAAAAATGAATGGTATGTTTACATAGAAAGCTATCCTGTTGAGGTTTTGGGTAAGAAAACTCCCCAGAGAATCCGTGAATATATAAGCAGATCCGTTACAACAGTTGAGTGGGACAATAAAAGAACCGCCCGGACAGATGCAGCGGGAATAAAAACCTACAAACCAAAGCGAAGCGATAACGGAATTATAATGTGCAGGAGCGAGAGCGACCGTGAAATAATGCTGTATGCTGACGGAATACGTAAAATTCGGCAGAAGGAATATGATAATAGAGATCTATACAGTGACGCTGACAACCTATTGGCTGAACAGAAAGAAAAAGGGCAGGAGGATTTTATTGAATACATTGCTGCTGTGGCGGCTAAAAGACATGCTAGAAGTTCAAAATCTATTCAGATCAATTGGAAGCGGACCAGAGAATTTTTAAAAAGTTATTCAGGAGACAGCCTGATATTTTCCCAGATTGACCACAGAATGGCACAGGATTTTAAACTGTTTTTATTAGCTGCGCCACTAGAAGGAAATAGAAATGGCACCATTTCCAGCAACAGTGCGGGAACCTATTTTTCAATATTTAAAGCGGCTTTGAAACAGGCTTTTATAGACGGATATTTAATGGTTGATTTATCTTCAAAAATAAAAGGAATCCCGGAGCAGGAATCAAGACGTGAATATCTGACCATTACAGAATTGAATGAACTGGCATCAACAGCATGTGAAAAAGACGTCCTTAAAAGAGCCGCACTTTTCTCAGCGCTTACAGGACTGAGGCATTCCGACATTCAGAAGCTCCGCTGGCAAGAAGTAACTGTGGAAGGCGGCATGGCTAAACTGCATTTCAGACAGAAAAAGACAAAGGCTTTTGAATATGTGCCTATTTCCCAGCAGGCTTTCCAGCTCTGCGGAGAACCGAGGCTTCCCCAGCAGCTTGTTTTTGAGGACTTAACAGACATAACGTGGATTTCGCACCCTCTAAAAAAATGGGTTGAATCGGCAGGAATTAAAAAAAATATTACCTTCCACTGCTTCCGTCATACATTTGCAACACTGCAGCTAGCGAGCGGCACAGACATTTATACGGTCAGTAAAATGCTGGGGCATGCCGACGTAAGAACTACTGAAATCTATGCAAAAGTAATAGATGAGAAGAAAATCAAGGCATCAGAAGCTATACAATTGGAATCTTTAAAGAAAAAAGACATGTAAAATATATCAACTCCAAAAGCAGTGAGCTGCAATTCTGATATAAAACCGAAAATAATATTCTAACTAGAAATAATCATCTCGATATAAGGAGGGGAGAAAGAGGTTCCTCCTTGATTTATTAAAACCCCAGTAAATACTAGGCTTCATATGTTATTTAAGTGTAGACACAGGAAAAAAAGTGTACCTCGAAATTTTAACCAATTTCCGTGAACAAATATACATTTAAAACAACCTAAGTATACAAATATTAAATGGAATTTCCAGGTTCTGTCACATCTAAAATATAACTTTTTATCTTTGAATTAAAAAAACTTTTAAATGAATACCAAAGGCCATTGTTATCCCAAAGCTTTAATTCTTCAGGCAGTGTATTTCAAGTTAAGATTTACATTGAGTTATAGAGATGTTGAGGAAATAATGAAAATGCGTAGAATACAAGTTGATCATGCAACAATTCAGCGCTGGGTATTTAAATTTTCTCCATTCATCGAATCTCAGATGAAAAAGAGAAAAAATAAAGTAGGAGTGAGCTGGAGAATGGATGAAACCTATATAAAAGTTAAAGGTATCTGGTGTTATTTATATCGGGCTGTTGATAAATGGGGTAATACAGTGGATTTTCTTTTGACAAGAAGAAGACATAGAATGAGTGCACAGTCATTTCTGATTACGGCAATAAATAATAACTGCAGACCAGTGGTAATAAATATCGACAAAAGCGATTCAAACATCAGCGCAATAAGAGTTTACAACAAAAGGTCATTTTCGAATATTAAGATTAGGCAGTGTAAGTATCTCAACAATATTGTGGAGCAGGATCATCGTTTTATAAAATGGAGAATACAGAACTGTTTGGGTTTTAAAAGTTTTGAGTCTGCCAAAAGAACCTTAGCAGGAATTGAAGTTGTACACATGTTGAGAAAGAATCAGATGTTTAAGCCAGGGATAAGTATGTTTAACTCATTTTGTAAATTAGCTGCATAATTTTTAGATCGCTGATTTCTTTCGAATTTATACGACAGATGCGACAGAACCAGTAAACGTAGTGGTACTTTAAATTTTCTTTAAGGGATATAAATGAACCTGTTTATTTGGGCAGGTGCATTTTTTTTGTAGTGTATGTATAAATGTTAAGTTTTTTATTTTTTTATAAATGTCACGTCAGAAATTTTGAAGCAAAGAAAAAAGCTGACTATTATTTAGGTTTTCTTCTACAATCTCGTTGCCCGTCGCTATTTCTGGGACAGCGGTAATTACCGCTAAAGTTTATGGTTTCAATGTTTCCATTTTCCTTAATTTTTGAATTTTTGCTAAAGGTTTCATTTTGACTTTTTTGCTTTTCATCCTTAATTTCAAATGATACATCCGACATGACAATACTTACATTGAATTTTGTGCCTAATCTTTTTAACTTATTTTCAAGTTCATTTAATAGATTTGATAAATCCTGTTCCATGTTTTCCATTTTTAAAAGTTTTTAGATTGAATCTTAATATTATTTATATGTTCTTCACTTAGGCTGCTATTGTCAAATACGAATGTTCTAAGATCAAAACGCAACCTTTTTAATTCCCTCAGATAATGTAGAAAGTTAACTGCATCTAAAGCGCTCTCAAATTTTAGTATTTCATTTTTAAATTTAATTTCCTTTCCCTGAATTTCCAGTGTATAAAAAACAGGTCTTATATCCTCTTTTTTTATTAGAAAAGTATCTTCTTTCTTCAGGTAAATGTTTTGTTTCTCATCGACTGTTCCAAATTGATACGTTATCTTCTGTTTAGATTCCGGTAAATGCTGGTTGCCCTTATTTACCTGTCGGTATAAAAATGTGTAGGTGAGCGATCCCTGGACGTCTTTTTGCACATCAGGAAATAGGACAGTTATAAAATTGTAGTTTAGAGCATCAGCAGCGATCGGTTTTCCGTCTTCCTTAAAAAGGTCCTTAAATTTTATATACTGCTCAGATAATGCCCAGTCAACCTTTAATAAATAGTCGACCGTAATAGAAACATTTCCTCCCAAATCAATGCCATAAGCACCATCCTGTCTTAATAAAAGTTCTTTTTCGGTCAGTGATCCGGATAAATCCATTATTCTCGATGAAAGTTCCTGGGAAGTTTCAGATTTGTCCTGATATCCTGCCTGTAAACTCCCTCCTAAATCAGTTCCTGCTTTTACAATATTATTACTGCTGCCACTTTGTTTTAAAGTCGCTATCAGCTCCGCCGTCTGAGCAGTTGTATTGGGCACAGATCCGCCATTAATTACGATTACTTCTCTATCGGTATTTGTTCCTTCTGAGGTAGTTCCTGCATTGACACTCATTTCTCCGGTAGCCTTTGCATTTAATGATGCCGTAGCATTAAACTGCTGGGTTGAGGTAATCTTTCCTAAATTTATTGTGGTATACTTTGTTTCGTATTTGTCCCACGAATTAAAAATGATTGGTGAATCATTTGGAATTTTCAGGCTTAATTCCAGGTATGCCAGCCGGTCGCCTGGTAAATTAAAAACAACGTGTTCTCCTCCATCCCTGTAATACTGCCTATTTATAGTAAAATTTATTTTTCGTCTGACTGATTTCGATATAATTTTGACATTTTCTTTTTTCGGCGGATTAAAATTGAAATTGGTGTTTAACTGTTTGATAAAATCTTTGGGATCAGGGTATTTTTGTTCCAGTGACTTTATATACTGTGCCTGTCCTTTATCAGACAGGCTAGTAATATTTCTGACTTCAATCGGAGATGCCGCCTCCTGTATAATTTTAGAATTGTACAGCACTTGCGCAAAAGAAGTAGGTGTCTCAGATAGGTGATATAAATCTGTTCCTCTGTTTTTATGACGCTTGGCAGTATTAGATGCACATGACAACAAGAAAAACAGGATAAATACTACCAGTCCAATCTTACGGAATTCAAACTTTGAGAAGTATTCTTTCTTCATTTTTTATTTGTTTAATTAGATATGATTGTAGCTATACTAAATCTGTGCTTAAAGCCTAATTATTCATAGTACTCTGGGCACCCTTCATCCAAAAATTAAGCTGGGAATTCCTTACATTCCCATCTTTGTCGAAATATTTGTTTAAAAAAATCTCAGAATCTTTTTCAAGGAAAGCATTTGAGCCGTTCCCATACTTATTGTAGTAAATTCTGTAATTGAAATGATCGTAAATATCCAAAACATGGGTAGCATAGGCTAAAGCAAGTTTTTTATTTCCTTTGATAATTGCCAGATTTTCATCGTTATCATATGAAGCTTTGTGGCCAAGATTATGACTGCCTGTTATTACAACACAATTTTCAGAAAAAGGATCTATAACCATTACTTTGTCGTGGATGATTGCAAATCCGGCGCTGAGGATTTCTTTTTTCCAGCCTTCCGGTATATTGGTGCCATTAAAAGCTTGAGCTGAGCCAACCCTAAAATCTTCTTTAATAGGAACATTTTTCACACGTTTTGGCGGAATTTCGTCAATAAGGTCATAGTAAAAATTTTCAGATGCCGTGTCGTTGGTTACCATACCTCTTATAAATAGATCTTTTTTCTTTTTTGAAGCTTGTGCCGTCCAATTAGCCAGGGATGGAGCACCAGGATAAAAAGCAAGAAATAATATTGCATCTTCTGCATCATTAATGCATTTGACAACTTCTTCCATATCTACCGGCCTAGGCTCAGTGGGAGTTCTTTTCCCTCTTGCTTTTGGAGTATTAGGAGAAAACCAGCTCTGCAATGAATTTTCGCCAATTTGCAATGTTTTTCCGTTTACATTATAAGCTCTAAAGACTGATGCCTGCAGTTTTTTATTATCTGCTCCGGCATTGATGGTGTCATTTTTCATTTCATCCCAATATTCCAAGTAACGTCTGGCCAGATTTTCATCTTCTATTACCATAGTATTATTGGTCTGAGTACATAATCCGGTTGGAGTCCAGTTGGTGGAGCCAAATAAAACAGCTTGCGGAATCTCGTTTTTATCGACATATACCAGAAATTTGTTATGGCCAATATGACCTGATGACATTTTTCTTGCATAAGATTCGGCTCCGCTTTCAACCAGTCGTTCCCGGGCATGGTCGTTATGGTCTACTGTTTTTTTATAATAGACGGATTTTCCTTTTTTGTTTATATATTTCCCCCTTTTTTCATCATCCACTTGTCCTGCAGAATTTGAAAGTACAATATGAAGTTTCTCTTTAAGACTGCATAGTTTTTCAATAAGCTCTTCATCCCCTAACTCGTAAAGGCCGGCATAAATGTGACCACCTGGTTTTGTTTTGTCTAAAAAACCGATCAAGGCTTCCACCATATCACCTGATAAACTGTCGCGCAATTCGTGATTGCCTTTATAATCTGCTGCAAGCTCTTTTAAAGAAGCGGGACTTAGATTCCCGTTTAAATAGTTAGAGATTCGTTGAGTTGAGATTAGACCTCTATTAAAATAGGCATACATGTTGTCTCCAACATTGGCAGAAATTTCAACTTTGGAAGTTAACATTGGCGGGTAATTGCTCATCGGAACAAGTTGGCCGGGCTCTCCCTGCATTGGAACAATCTTGTATTGAAAAATTCTATTTCCTGTTCGCTCAGCTACAAGACGGGCGTAAACATCTTTCCAATAAAATTTCTGAATAGGGAAGAGATTTGATGACTTGTCCGTCGCAGAGATGGTGTCTTTGAATACTGCCTTATTAGGTAATGCTTCTTCGCGGCCATTATTATCAATTCGATAGATCGCGAATCCAATACAGGCAGTTGGTTTTTCACCCAGGCTCCACGCGATAGTAATTACATCATTGTTAGAGAAAGCTATTGCATTTTGCATATGATTTGTATTTAGTTAATCAAGTTTAAAATAAAAGCTATAGGGAAATTTACAGGGTGAAATTAAAAATAAGTAATGAAAATTGACCAAGTATTAATACGTGTTTTTTTTGTGTCTTAACTATTTGATAGTTAATGTTTTGTTGTGAAATCCTTAAGTTCTCATTCGGATTATTTTTTTGACTTTATAATAGATAACATTCTTAATTGAGCAAAACACTTTTTAGCAGTAAGGTAAATCGTTTACGTCGGGCTTTTTGCCCCGGGTAGACACCAAAATGCGCAGCAAATCCGGTGAGCTTATTTGGTATAGTAATGTTTCGAACTTATACTTTTAAGTGTTTGTATAATAGAGTTTTATTTTTGTGCCTAAAATAGATGCACCGATTCTGCACCCAATCGGTATCAAAGCTTAGAAACGTTAAAGTAGACAAAGTTTGCTAAGATTTTTGGGCACAAAAGTTATCAAGTCCGGTAGCTTTTTCTATTAGATAAATTTATAGATTTTGTTTTTGAATTTTATATGCGTACTATTTAAATTGAGAATTTAATAATTGTAACAAAAAGCAATTCCATCAATTTTCTATTTTTCTCAAACTGGCTTAGGTTTTTAAAAATGATAAATTTTTAAGTAATAAATATTTATCATTTCATTTATAAAATAGCTCACTTTTATTTTATATCCTGCAGTGCACTCAGTTCTGGAAGATCATCGGTTGAAAACGCAATTCGCTTAGCGAGATAGTTGCGAAGCATCTTAAAATTGGGATGTTTTAGGCCATTTTGCAAACCATATGATTCCAAAACACGCACGGGCATTTCGTTCATGAAAAATTTAAATCTGTCCGAGACAAGCCAAGACGCTGGAATTCGTATATAGTTATCATTTTCATTTTGCTCAAGCATTTCCCTAGCTAGTATTTCAGCTCTCTGCTTGCCTTCCTCTTTGTTTTCGGGTGGATTTTTCTCAATTATCATGCTGACTTTATTTGAGATGACGAAATTCATCAAGGCAAGCATAATTTGCCAGTCCAGCCATCCTGATTCCCTTAACGATTTTATAAGAGCTATAAACTGGGGATCTTTCTTCCATGCTTCCATACTTACGGAAAACTTTTTGACAGTGTTTTTATATCGGTTTGTTATACATTCTAAGGCTTGAGATTGGCTATATTTTGGGCTCAGATCGTCAAATTTTATGTAAAGCCCTGATACTGCTGGAACGAAATCTGAAATGGCAACACCATTAAAATCAGATCGACGTGACATATTGAACTGCTCTTGGTCAACGAAATTATAATAGACCCTTTGGTACGCATTTTTAACAAGACTCTTTGAAGCAAGAGCCTGTTTCTCAAATAATAAACCAAAAGTGTCGTAAAATTCTTTGTCAGGAAGAAGACTGATATTGCTTAAGATTGTCCTAATAGTTGTATTAAGAAATCCATAGTGAGCAGGAATTACAGCAGGGTCTGTTTTTGCGAGAATCGGAATCTGGAGATTAAAAATTGTTTCTTCATGACTTGGATGCTGTGACAAATTTATATTATAGGAATCTGCCTGCCCTATATTTATTGTTATAGGCATTTCAATCAGATGCAAGTCAGCACCAGTCAGGCCGATCTCGCAGAGTATGATCTGTAAAAGTGCGACAAATTCTTCTGAAATGGCATTGTCGTTGTAGGTGTTTGCAAAACATATTTTCCAGCTGATTCCTAGACTGTCAAAGGTAATTTTACGATTTTGGCCCAAATCGCTAAAAGGTACCGCTGAAAGTTTTTTCTGCAGGATTTTTTTTAGTTTTTCTTCATTTTCTACTACAGAACGAAAACCTTTATCAACTTCTTCAATGTAATTCTCGTATATCCATCTTGTTTTTTGCTTTTGGAATTCAAGAAATGGCTTCATTTCAGGATGTATTATTTCTCCTGCCGTCAAAATGAAAGAAAGGTCCAAGATGACTTCTCTGAAAGCTTTGTCCAGCTCCAGATCGGGAGGATCGGCCTGAAATTCCATCCTGCTTATCATGTAAATGTGAAAATCATCAATTGCGCTGATCCAAGCCCCCTGTTGAAAGTCAGCATGAAATATTTCAGCGCAAGCATCACTTATGAGTTTATAGGTTGAATGATCTCCTAAGTGTTCAGCGGTATAGACTGCAGATAGACCAAAATACTTGGAGGCCAGGTTCATTCCCAATCCGGAGTATACTTTTGAAATATTCAAAAGGATAACTATAAATTCAGTGCGGGAATCGTCATTATTGCAGTAATCTTTGGCTTTATGAAGATTTGTCAACGCTGCCAGGTAATTGCGGACAGATGGCTTGCTAATATAGCTGGCGCTTCTTTGAACCAATCCCTTTGCTGACTTGCGGCCTTGTCCGGTTTTGGAAGCATACTCTTCTGTCGTTCCAAGAAATTCTTCTAATGCAACTGTTGCTTCAATATCAGCATCAGTTTTTATTAGTAAATCCAGTATTTTATTGGTCTGCCCGTCTAGGCTGGAAATGCTGTAGGTTTGGGTTTGATTGAGCAGTTCGGGTATTTTGCTGTAATATTCTAATGCTTTCAGTGTTTTATCCTTTAAAGGGATGGCTGGATCGCCATGAAAGTAAAAATGCCCCATCAACTGATAAGCTAGCGCTAGTTCGTCGATATTTCTGGGTGTTTGAATTTTAGCTTCAATAAGATCATGAATAACCTGCCTGTATTTATTGAAATCCTCTAGGGTTAAAAGATCAGGATTTATAATTGTTTGAGTTGCCGCTATTTCGAGCAAGATAATATCGTTTTCTATATCCGAGAATGTATTTCTGTGTTCTATGCTTTCGAAGTAATAGTTAAAGAGATCTTTGGTTCCCGCTATGGAATTTTTTGGAGCAAGCGTAAGGGGATCTGGAGACAACAGTAAAAATATGTATTCGTAAATTGCTTTACGGTGGCATATAACAATTGTTTCTTCCAGTTCAATATACTGCTGGAGGAGATTAAGCCATAACTGGTCGTGATCAGTGGCACTAAGTTCCCATCGACAGTGTCTGGCAGCTGCGACAATTTCATAGAATTCACCAATATGAAATTGTTTAATCTCACTAACGGACTGCCATTTTTCAAAGATATGTGCGTACCATCTGTCTTCTTCAGAGCCCATGTTAAGCAGAAGGATATCTAGTAAATCTTTGGATAGCGCTTTGTTCTCTGGTTTTTTTTCTGCAGTTCGAGAAGCTATTTCGGCTAGCAGTACTGCAATATAGGTCGAAGACCTTGCAGGTTCAAGGGAAAGAGGCAGTTGAATAACCATTTGCTCTAGTTCTTCAAGAAGCTGCGGAATAGCTTGGTCATGAGGTATCACGTCAAATTTCCATCTTATGGATTTTACAAAAGCATCCCAAACTTCATCCGGCAGGCTATCGTAGAGTTTTTTTGCCTCCAGCATATTCTGCTTCATAGCCTCTGACACCTTTCCTGACATGACCTCATTGATATAAATGTTTATCAGAGACTTTACTTTTATCCTACATCTGTCAAGCAATTCCTGCGACAACTCCTCCTGATTTTCCCACCAGTCGCGCAACAGTTGCGGATCATCTGACATATACTGTTTAGCGACACCTGAATTGGTTTCGAAAATAAATGTTGCTTCATCAAGAGAGTATTCGCCCTTACAATAGAGCATAAAAAAATGCGATATGCTTTTCGTTATTTCTTCTGTTGTAAAAGAAAAATTATTTGAGTATAACTTGACCTGTCTAAAAGTTGATTTTTTTTCCGACACATTTCGCTCAAAAACGTCTTCTTCGTAATCGCAGTAGATTTGGACATCATTTTGCGCAAGCCTGTTTTCGAGCCATGATCTGAGAGTTATTAATTTTTGATAATAGAATCCCTGTTCAGTAGATGTAGCATCGGTTACTTTAGAAAAAAGATAAAGTTTGGATAAACTCATAAGTTTGCGCATTAATTTTATAAGGAAATATTTTTTAAAATCTTATTAGTCGTGTGTTTTAGCCTTTAAGGTGCTGGTTTCCGCCATCAGTAATTAAATTATCGAAATTACTGAATTTTTTTAATCATTCATCCAGTAGAATTACCTGGCAAGCAGAAGGACTTGGCAAATCAAGATATTCTTACAGATGATCAAGGGAATTGCTTATCTTTCGCATCGTACTTATGATAATACTTAACATGCTTATGAATTCATATTTTTCTGACATAGATTACCATATCATAAAAGAAATAAGACTGGCAGAAAGCAGGATATTGATTGCTGTAGCTTGGTTTACCAATAGTGATATTGGAAAAGAAATTGTAAAGAGAAAAGGAATCGATATTGAGATAATTATTGATGAAAATAAAATAAATAGGGATTCTGAAAATATAAATTTTATTATACAGTCTGGCATTGAGGTTACATTTGTTAAAGACCTCGATAAAAAATATTACCAAATGCATAACAAATTTTGTGTTATTGATCATTCGATTGTGGTTACAGGATCCTACAATTGGACATTTAATGCGAAAAGTAATGATGAAAATATTACAGTAGTAAATGACAGAACAAACGCTGCTTTATACGCTCACGAATTTCGTCGAATTAAAAATCTAGAATTTGCTGACATTGATTTTTCGATTAGCCCCGAGGAAAGGACCGAGATTATTGAATTGATTTATAATGGTCTAAAGGATTTGCTAGTTGAAAATATCGGCAATTTTGAAAACAAGATGATCTATAAGTGGTCAAATGAAACAGTGAAGAATAAATTAAGAAGAGTAAATGAACGAAGCAGGAACATTTTGAATAGTATTTCTGGAGATTTGGCAGTTTATAATGATTTAATCTATAAATACGGTCTGCAGTTCTATACGCTAGCATCCGAGGAAGAAAAAATTGAAGCTCGAGATAAATTTTTAAAAAAGGATTTAGGGAAGCTTGATGATGATTTATATATGGGAATCCAGTATTTTAAGGTTTTTGCCATTAATCGGCTTTTGCAGGAGTATGCTAAAATTTTAAATATAAATGATGATCCCGATAAAGCTTTAAGAATCATGAAGGTAGTTATGTTTATTGCAAGTGAGAAAAAGGAAATTGGTAAAGAGCTTAATACATCTCTTCTCTAATTTAAATTTTGTTACAGTCTTTATCTGCGCATGCAGCATACGGGGGACACTATCTTGGCTGCCCTTTTAACCCGTTTTGAATGAAAATGTATGCTGTAATTTTTAGCTATTTATGGTAAAGGCTTGATAATAAGGTGATATCCGTGAGGTTTTCTGCTTTCAGGAAGTAGCTACGGGAATGTTGTCCTGCCAAGCGCCCGCTATAGAGCAAGGACAGGATTTTTTTGCTTTTAAAGTCAGACTTAACTTGTAATTAGAATATATTTACAGAACAAAATTGAAATCAGAATGTCAGCAACGCAAGAGAATTTCCGGCTGGTCGGCATAAGGCCTCATACAGACTGCAGCACCAAATTTGCCAAGGTACTTACCAAAGGGAGATTGTATAAATTTTATGAAGAGTTTGAATTTTACAAGTCAGAGGCTGAAACTGCAGGTGACGGGGATGCCATTTTATTTTATAAGAGAAACGTTTCTGCTGTTCCTGAGGACCTGTATAAGGTAAACAATCTTAATGTAAACATATCGGCGGTAGTAGGAAAGAACGGCAGCGGAAAAAGCACTTTGATAGAGCTTATACTATGCAGCATCTATAAGCTGGGCACTTCCCTTGATGAAAAAGGCAAGACAGTACTGCGCCCGTTCTTTGAGGAAATAGTCGATACGCTTGAGGAAAATCAAGCAAGAATCAAAGCATATGAAGCAAGAACAAAAGATTTAAAGGCCAGTATCACAAAATTAAACGACGGTGTAGATTTGTCTGCAATTAAGAAAAATATAATTCCTGAGATTGAAAAAAAAGTGGCTGCACTGCTGAAATTTGATGATAAGATCAGGGATCTAGTTGCAGAAAAAAATAAGTTTAAAAGACAGAAGGCTGAATCTATTGAGGAACATAAGTTTATCCACAATGAATTAAAATGCAGCCTTTATTTTGAAATCAATAGTGTACTTTTTGAATACAGCACAACTGAGGGCTTCAAACAGCCGCAAGAGCTTGACGGGCCCGATAAAACAGAACCTGACACTGAGGTTAGAAACCTTAGATGCCATATTTTAACTGACTCTGTGAGTCCTGGCATCCTCTATAGTTTCTTTTATTCCATAGTGCTGAATTATTCCCACTACGGACTTAATTCAAATTCTCTTGGCTACTGGATCACGACGCTTTTCCATAAAAATGACGGTTATAGGACACCAGCTGTCATCAATCCGATGCGTACTGAGGGGATAATTGATGTCAATAATGAAAATGAACTGGCAAAAGCAAGGCTGCTCAGCAATCTGCTGGTGGAGGCATTTTATGCCAGAAGCACCCGCAATAAGATTAAACTAACTGACAAGCAATACATCTGTAAAGTAAGATTCAACCTAGACAATGTCAAGAAGAGTGTAAAAAAAATCAAGCTCGGTGATATCAGTTCGCACGATAAAGAAGAAAAATTTGTCATAAGCGGTCCACTGAATATGTTGAATATAATACAGGAAATTCTACCGCTGTATTTCGACGACTCAAGGGATTTAAGTGATTTGAGTGATTATAAAAAACTTCCATTTGCAGATGACGTATTGAATTATCTGGCACTGAAAGTGCCTAAAGTGGTCAAAAAATACAGACAGTACGACAGCGTTAAAAAACATGACAGTTATTTTTCCTATATAAGCGAAGTTTTAAGCGGGCTGAAAGGTGATAAGTCCCATGTGATATTCAAAATTGAGAGAGCCCTGTTTTATCTCAGGAAATTAAAAGACAAACAAGGACATGCAATCTGGAATAAATTTTCAAGGAATGATTTTGCAGAGTTTGATCTCTTTGAACTTTTGGACTGGATGGAGATAAAAAAGGAAACGGATCTGCATCTGATCCTGGAGAGAATCCCTCCTTCAATTTTTACTATTGATTTCATCCTAGACAGCCATGCAGACGTTGAAGACTGCAGCAGGGAAGATTTTGAAAATCTGCCAAAATTCAGTGGACTCAGTTCAGGTGAGCAGCAGAAAATCCATATCATTAACGGTGTGGTGTATCATCTGAACAACATTTATTCCATTCATAATTCGAATCCAGATGCCAATAGGATAAAGTACCATTACGTGAATGTTGTCTTTGATGAGATAGAACTCTATTTCCATCCAGATCTTCAGAAGGAATTTATTTACGATCTTCTGGCAAATATTAAAAGGCTTGTTTATATCAACAGCGACACAGAGAGAAGAATCAAAGGACTGAATTTTATCTTTGCGACCCATTCGCCATTTATCCTCTCGGATATCCCTGTGCAGAACATTGTAAAGCTACAGTTCGATGAGGTGCTTAAAACATCTGTACAGCTGGAACACGGCAGGCAGACTTTTGCGGCAAACATCCATGATCTGCTGGCCAATAACTTCTTTTTCAAGGACAAGATATTTATTGGAAATCTGGCTGACCATTATCTGAAGGAACTAATAAAAAGAATTACGGGACTCAAAGAAAGAGGTGAGTATCTCAGTTTTGAAGAATCGCTGGTGCTGCAACGCAAGGCATTCCTTATAGGAGAGCGTTTTTTCAGGGAAAAGCTGCTGGAGATGATCCGGGAGCAGTCCGATGTGACTAGGGAGCAGCAAATAGAAATGCTGCTTGTCCAAAAAAGAAAAGAAATTGAAGAACTGGAAAAAGAGAAATTAAAAGAAAGCAATGATACTGATAACCCATCCGAATCTGAATAATATTGCCATTAATTATTCAAAAGAACTGTACGCCAAATTGGAGTATAGAAAAGGAATGATTGAGAAAGTACTTGAAAATATAGCGGGAGGCTTGCCGCATAATTTCAGCCCCTACACTGTTACAGAATGTCTTGCGGCACTAAAGGCTTCCATAGATGTTTCGAATCTGCCTCAACCGCCTACAGGTTCGAGCATCACGGATGTCTTAAACCATTATATCGATCAGATACGCAAGGCCAATGCTGGTCCTGTGCCTGCTATAACTGATGCGACACTTGTCACCCAACGTCTTCAATCGATTTTTGGCTATAACCTTCAAGACTTCTTTTCGGCTGATATTAGCACAATTAAGAGCCATAATGAGGTTTTGAACCAACGCACCCAACAGGCAGGATTGGCGCAAAGCATGAAAGATTTTTTCTTCGAATACACCTTGTATTATGAAATCATCAATAAACATATCGGTAATGAACTGGGAATCATATGCTGTCCCTACTGCAACAGAAATTATATCACCTATATTTTATCCGAGAAGAACAAGCGTCTGATTGGACCTACATATGATCATTTTTTCAGTAAAAAAGATTACGGCTTTGCATCGCTATGCTTTTTTAACCTGATTCCAAGCTGCACGATCTGTAACAGCAACCTGAAGCATGAAATTGATTTTGATCTTACCACGCATCTTTATCCGTACAGGGATGAATTTGGAGAGAATGCCTGTTTTGACTTTAATTTTTCACTTGCCGGAGTGGGACAGGACAGTAAAATTATTTTCAAACCCTATATCCGTCTCAAAGACGGTATCAGCGGAGAGGATAAGCTGAAGCTTGCGGGAATAGATGATGTAAGCGGAAAAGACAAGAGCGGCAGTATCAAGGTCTTTAGACTTAGTGAAATTTATGAATCCCATCATGATACGGTGGAAGAAGTGCACGAAAAATTTTATGTCAACAGCAAGCACTACGTCGGCTCAATTGAAGAAAACCTGAAGCTGCTGGGGTCAGGCGAGAAGGAGTTCTACAGGTTCCATTTTAATAATTATTTTGACAGCAGTGATTTTCACAAAAGACCTCTGGCCAAATTAACACGGGATATATATAATAAGCTGAAAAAAAATCAGGATACAGGACCTGATCGGATATGATGAAAACAAGTATTTATTGTTTCTTCAATTGCCTAAGCTGTCCCTGATAAGATTAGAGATAGTTTCTTTTAAGGGAATCACTCAGGAAAGAGGCCTTTGTTAATTTTTTAACCTTGTCTGAGTGCGGAAGCATAATGCTTTAAGTATGTTCGGGGAACAAAATATTGTCTTTTTACTAAGTCTGTCATTATTGCTTAATTTTATCTAATATTTTTATCTTTAATTCGGTAAAAATGTTCTTCGAATAATTTTTTTCGAATGATGTATAAATTCTGCCAGCTTTCGGGCGTTATTTCCTGTTTTTCTTTTGAGATAAGACCTTCGTCCTCAATGGGATTATTTAAGATGTTGGCTAAGGGTTCTTCTTCCATCAAATACATATGGTCGTATATTGAAATGGCCTGAGGTGTTAAATGAATAATTTCATACAATAAATCCTTTTTTTCCTTTGGAAAGCTAAATCTACCAATGGGATGTAAAGTGATTGTATACCATCCTGTATTATTTTTATTGTTGAGCGTATCTTCAAACCGGTCCATCGCTTTTAGTTCCCTACGCTGCTGGTTCATTTTTTTTTGCTGTGCATGACCAGGAAAGTCAAAATATTTAAGAAAAGTCTTATGATATGGGCCGTCGATTTTTAATTTTCGTATTGCAATTCCTATTATATTAAGTTCATAATTATCCACCAGTTCTTCCATTTTAGTAAAAGCAGTATTGCTAGTCTCAAAATCGTTTATATAATGCGCAATTTCATATATCAGGGATAGGCAAGCCGCTTCATTTTCAATGTGTGATATTGACCTGAAATATTCAGCTGCCTCTGATATTACCTGCAGAAGTTCCCTAAAAGGTGTGTCACCATCCCTGAATTCCAGTATTGGAAGTGCTGGGTGTTCGTTGATAAGGAATACTTCGCGTGAGATAACTAGAAGATGATAGCTCATTCTTGTTTTTACAGTAGAAGCTTGATGATACAGATATTTATTTGAAAGTTCAAGAGAAAAGTTCTGTAATTCATCTATTTTTCTGAGCCATTTTTGATAAGCCGAATGAAACCAATGCAAGAAATTCGAAGCGCTATGTATTTTTTCATGACTATCCAGTCCTCTGGCATTTATCAGGCTAATATTTCGAATGTAATCCATATTAAGATTCTCACTATCAATCTGCAGAAATTCAAGAGTTGCACTTATGCTTAGTGAAGCGGGGCAGTTTGGGTCAAGTATAACCGATCTTAACTTCTGTTCATATTCTTTTAAAGCATTTAGTTCATTGCAGTTTTCGTAGTATTTCTTTTTGGCGTTTTCCAGAACAATGTATGGACCTAGAGAAGGACTAGTGCTATATAATTTGATTTCTTCTACATATTGCCTTTCAGTGTATATGCCTAAAGCGTACTTAGCACAAGCCTCGAAGTAAGATACGTGATCTTTTAAGTCAGGTTGTAATAAAGCATCTTTTTTTTTGGCGGCTTTCAGAAATGTAAGCGCATGTAACATTTCTCCACTGAAATAGCTGGCGGCTCCAAGTACAAGATTATAAAGAGCGCCAGTCTCCATGGTACCACTTGCTTTTTTATGCAGTTTTAAAATATCTGACCATCGATTTTGCTTGATAAGTATAAAACCAGTTTTCTCTATCAAATTTCGAATTTCCTGATCGGATACCATTTCTAGATTACTGTCGAGAGTTATTTTGTCAGAAGGATGAAGTGAGCTGGAGAGTTGCTGCAATTGCTCATTTATTCTTCGTTGCTTGATTCCTTTATCCAATGTCATTTGATACATCAAATCAACAGCTGTGTTGTCCAAATTTAAGCTAAATCTAATGGTGTGAGATGGTTGGGAAGCCCAGTTTGGGTCTTTATCGAAAAGATTTTTAGTGTACTGCCTCAGTTCATGGTAAAAAAATCTGCCAGATCTATTATCATATAGAACATAGAAGGCAGGCATTGGGTGGTTAAGCAGGTAATTAATATTAGAAGTTTCAAGCTGTAAGCTAAAGCTTCCATCAATATTTGGCAGAATGGTATTAGTTGCTTTAAGCTGAACAATAAATCTGAAATTTGTGTATACATTCTGCTTTTGTGCTTGTTTGATTACCTCAATCTGAAAATCAATTCCCTTGTCTCTGTAATCTTCGGAGCGTACCTCAAATCGGGTAGGGCAAAAAAGTGGCCTAAAATAATTACGAGAAATCGTCTCCAAAGCCTCATGAGGGTTTGAATTTGGAAGTTTCATATTATCAAAAAAAGTGGCATCATCATTCATTGCAGGAAATATAAATTATGATTTGTTAGAGCTAATTTATCGAATTAAATTTTTACATGCTTTGTTGAAAAAAACAATTAATATAAAAATTAACTAACAAAGAAAGTATATCTTTTGTATGTAAATTTAATAATTCATCTACAATAAAATTTTCTATATTTCTCGTTTAATTTTTTTGTATTTTATTATATTACTCCATTAATTTTTATTAATTAATCTATTGCTTTAGGCGTTGTCTTTTAAGGTGTTATTTTTGAACTTCCGAAGAATATTTTCCAGTCTGGATATGAGATCATCATACGTGATAATATCCATGACATTAGAATATTTACGTTTAATTATTTCAAAGTCAAAAAGTTGTTCTCTTTCCAAATTATTATTTCTTCCTAAAATAATAATACCCTTGGGATTAGTAATTTTTACTGTCATATCAGAAGGTATAAAATCTTGATATTTTTGTGTCAGAATCCTTTCTCCTGCGGCGCCCCATTTATTCAAATGAAACAGATATTTTTCAACCTGCATAACAGTTCCTGAAAGTTCTTTCATTGGCGTATAATTTCCTCTATAAGTCCTTTTGGTCATTACACAGTCAGTAAACGGTTTTTTTATTTCAATAACATCGATTGTTCCGTTAGCATCTAAAAGCATTAAGTCAATGTATCTTTCAGTTACTTTTAGAGGATTGGAATAGTAATCTTTTATATTTACTTCAGAAAAGCACCTGATGTATTTAGGATAAATTATTAATATGATTTCTATAATCTGTTTCCTCCACTCGATTTCATCATAACTATCAATATCGCTAAGCATTTTTTTTAATGTTTTTAAGATGAAGCTGTACTTCTCAAATTCGAAGTTCCTAATTGATTCCAGACTATTGATCCTTTTGATTTTTATCCTTTTAGCAAGATATTTTTCAAATGCATTGCCTGAGTCGGAAACACCTTCAAGATATTGAGATAAAATATTTGTTACTCTGGAGTTGACATAATGGCCCAATTCCGTTCTTGAAGGGAAAGATTGGATAATATCGTTAAAAATGTTTTCAGGGATGGCATTTTTTTCCTCGCCTCCGATAATGATCTGCTGTTTAGCCAGCTTTTCGAATTTAAGAATAATGGATATATTGCTGTTTGCGATGAAGTGCCTGATCCGAATATCTATCGATTTATGGATCAGTACGTCAGATTCAGTGGATAAGATCCTCTTGTCAATTTTATAATAATCTGCTTCCAATTGCCCAATTAAAAACTCCATACTGTCCGCATAAGGAATTTCACCTCCTGGCATCATGTCTTTTTTTGTAAGTGTGAATGTCCTCTTTAGAATAAAATCTTCACCTTTATCAAAATTTTCACTGATCCAGCTTACTCCATTTTCAGGATAATATTCAACATAGACTTTTTTCTGCCGAAGGGTAATTGTCAGGCTCATAATTTATTTTTTTGAATCTTTCACTCATTCAAAAATAGCTATTGATCTGTTAACAATTGACGTAAAATAGTTTTAACGATGAAAATTTGTAAAAAAACGTATTTCTACCTGGTTTACCTAGTTTAAACCTGTGTATTTTTAATTTTTTTTTCAAATCGTAATGCGTATTTTAACTTAAACTATTAGACCAATTTATGTACCTATCTTCATTAGCTATCGAGAATTATAAAGGAATTAATTCTTTACATATAAATTTCGACCCTAAATTCAATATTATAATTGGTGAAAATGGCTGTCATAAAACTGCGGTTGTTGACGCAATACGTCTGATGTATAATTTAGGGAATCAGAAAAAAGACATTTATGTCAGTAATGAGGACTTTCATTATGATATTAAAGCAGCGGCTCAAAGTAACAGAATAGAGATCAAGTACATTTTTGCAGGTTTATCACCCACTGAGAAAGGCGCATTATATGAATATCTGATTTTAGATCCGGCTGATCCCGCTAAAGATACTGCCCAGATTGTGCTTATTTACGAGAAGAGGGAGAAGACATTTCCTAAATTTTCATATTATACGGGCGCAACGACTGAACAGAAAGCAGATAGCGGAACTTTTGATATTTTCCAGCATTATTATCTTGGAGCGCTAAGGGACAGTACAACAGATCTTTTAAATGCAAGATCCAGTATGCTGGGTTCAGTGATCAAGCGTCTTTCGGAACGTGCAAAGTCTGAACAAGCTTTTAAAGATATTATAAAAAATGCTAATGATGATCTTCTTAAAAGAAAGGAGGTGCAAGATACAAGAACAAGTGTGAATTCGCATCTTGATGAAATCTTTAAAATATCAAAAGATAACCAAATTGGATTGCGAATTGAGGAAGCTTCCAAAATAGAAAGCATTGTTAATGTAATAAAGCCTTATTTGCCTCATGATAAGAGGATGCTTGTAAATGAAGGTTTTGATTTATGGCAGAACAGTCTGGGCTTTAATAATCTAATTTATATTGCCGTGATACTTGGGGATATCAAAGAGAGGATCGCTGATAATGCCAACCAGCATTTTGTGCTTTTGATAGAAGAACCCGAATCGCACCTTCATCCACAGCTTCAGCTAAATCTATATAATTTCTTAAAATCAGCAAGCAGTCCAAATAACTGTCAGCTTTTTATCACTTCGCATTCTCCAACTCTTACTTCCAAGGCAGATCTTGATAACATAATTCTTTTGCGTGAAAATGCCGTTAATATTGGTGGGTGTTTTGAAAACCGTGTTCATGAGAAAATAGTGGAACAGACCGTTAAAAAGAAAGTATTGACCGCAGTGGATTTCAAGTACAGAAAAAAACAGCTGGAGCGCTATTTGGATGTAACCAAAAGTCAGCTTTTTTTTGCAAGAGGGCTGCTTTTTGTGGAAGGCATATCGGAAAAACTACTGTTAAAATCATTCGCGGAATTTTTAAAATTGAAACTTGAAGACCATCGCTGTGAATTGGTGAGTGTGGAAGGAGTGTCATTTTACGCTTTTATACACCTTTTTAATTCAACTGACGCAAGCAAACGTATAGGCCATAATGCAGCTATTATAACTGATGATGACCGATTTTCAAAAGAAAAAAATTCATTTAAAAATCTTACTGCTAAAAAATTTAAAAATCTAGACGGATTTCATAAGGGATTGCATAGCTCCATTGTCAATAATAGGATTGGTAATCTTACATCTGCTATTAGGTCCCATAAAAGCAATATTAGGCTTTTTACGGCCTTCAAGACCCTTGAATACGAAATTGCCATAGCAAATATTGAAGATACCAAAACTGCTTTTCCTAAAAATTTCTTGATCGAATATATTTCCAAATATGAAAATGATAAATATTTATTAATTACAGAATATTTAAAAAGTCTTCCGAATGAAAACCTAAGTATTCTAGAAAGGGAAAAGGTGGCTATTTTGGTATGGAAAGCTCTGCCGGCAAAAGCTTCATTCGCACAGGATTTTTCATTATTGCTGGAAAATGAATTATTAAATGGAAAAACAGTACTATTTAAAGTTCCTAAGTACTTGGAAAGGGCTATCAAACACACAGTTTAAGATATGGATTTTAAGATTACAGCAGATAATAGGCCTTATCTGGAGGCTAGAGGAAAGATTGTTCTTAATGCCTGTCCTGGAAGTGGCAAGACCACGGCTGTTGCATTTAAGCTTACCAAATTAACAGATGAATGTGAGCTTAAATATGGAAAATTCTCGGGCATTGCTTGCCTCTCTTTTACTAATACGGCGAAAGATGAGATAGGCAGTAAATATACGGAAATAAAGGGTTCAGTTCTAAATTATCCACACCTCATATCTACGATCGACAGTTTTGTTAATCAGTATATTACTTTGCCTTTTTACCATATGTTGTCAGTATCAAGCCGCAGACCTACGATTTTTAATACGGTAGAGTTTATAAATGATATGCATTTAGGAGCCTACAGAAATTTAAAGAAGCAGCTTCTGAGGTATTCGTATCCGCCTTCAATGTTAAAAATTGAAATAGATGGGACCTACAGTTGGAATGGTCACAAATGCAATCCCAAAATTGCTGATCCTGCGGTTTTTGAAAGATTTGCGGAAAAATATAAAAACTGGCAGATTGATAATGGAGTGCTCACTAATGATGACTCTACTTATTTAGCGTGCAGGCTTATCGAAACATATCCTGAAATTGCCAGACATTTAGTGGAAAGATTTCCTTATATCGTAATTGATGAAGCGCAAGATACTTCAGAGATTCAGTATAAACTATTTGATCTTTTAGTCGATGCTGGCCTAACAAATATTGAATTTGTAGGTGATCCCTATCAGAGCCTTTATGAATTCAGGGAAGCAAGACCCGATTTGTTTCTAAAGAGATTCAATGATACTGCACACTGGAAGGCTTTGCGATTCGATGATTGCAGACGGTCATCCCAGAAAATTATCAATTTGTACAGCCTTTTTAGAAGTTCTTCGGAAAAGAGCATCGTTTCGGTCTGCACCCATGGCACTGACCATAGCGTAAAAATTCTGCGTTATGATGAAAACGATCCCATAGCATTGGTGGAAAGGTACGAGGCAGTAACCGGTGCTGTTTTCTCGAGTCAAATATTGGTCCGTGGAGGCACTCACTTGGAGAAATTTGGCGTTAAGCCCATGTCAGAGGAACCTTGGAAAAACGGTCTTGCCAAAATGATTATAAATGCCAAGCACGAATTTGAGCAGGGGAATATAAAGTCTGCAATCGACGATGTAAGAACTTTTCATGTAGAAATAAATTTTCCAGGTTCGGATTATGCACAGAAGAGAGAGCTAGTTAAAACTAATAGGGAAGATATAAATCTTAACATCAGTTTTTTTGCATTTTTAAAGCAAATGCCCAAGCTGGACGAGTCATTACTGAAATGGACAGTAGCTATGCAAGCGCTAATTAAAATTTTTTTTGCAGTTGATGTAAATTTGGAACTCAAGCAGAAAGGTAAAGCTTTTTACAGCCAGATCTTAAGAGATGTATTATTTCCACGGGCAGTTTTAACACTGCCTGTATCAACAATACACCGAGTTAAGGGAAAGACTTTCACTTCAGTCCTATTGGTATTGAGCCATAATAGTTCGGGACAAAATATATCCCTATCAGATTTTGTACAGCCCTCTGGTCTCCCAAGCGAAAAGCAGAGAATGCTGTATGTTGCTTTGTCAAGACCTGAAACCTCTTGCTTTATCGCTGTCCCTGATAAAATTTCAGAAAAGCAAATAAGGGACAAGTTAGGCGCCACGATTGAGTTCCTTTAATGAAGCCAGTCTAATTGACCAGAAAATCGCAGAATCGGACATAATGTTTAAACAGTAATCTGGCAGTTTTTTGATCTCTTAGAATTTCATAACTTTTTAAGATATTGAGAAATCCGTCGTGGCCTGAGTTTTTAAAGAGAAAGTCAAGGGTTTCCTGTCTGGTGTTAATGCTGGCTAATGCTGATGCAACACCTAAATGATAATGCTTCGCATTATTTGTAAAATAATTGAAGCCAGGGTAATAGTCCCTTTTCATCAGCTCAAGAAATATTGAAATGTTTTGATTCAGCTCAAATGTCCTGCTTATTATTTCTTGCCAGTTTCCAAAATGCTCGACCGTCGAATCTACGTCTCGATCGAAGTTTTTATACCATTTTTTAAGCTGTGATCTGCTTTTAACCTCACGAAGCTTCTGCATAAGCTCTTCTTCAGGCACGCCATTTGATTGTTCAAGATCGGGGGTGTAATCAGGAATTGTATTTGTTTTTCGATATTTTCGGCAGAGTTCCTTAAAAATGCTGATTTCGTCTAAAAGATCATTCTGCCAGTTAATGTGTGACGGTTTTAGATCAAGAGCCTCAGAGATTTCCTTGTAGGCATCTTCAAATGCTAATTTCTTTTCCTCTTTAGAGAGGTAATTGCTTTCTGCTAAAGTCAGATACGCCTTTATTCGTGCAGTCCTGTATTCGCTCGAGGGATTACTTAAATGGTTATACTGCACAGGCAGCGCATTGATTTCTTTTTCAATTTCATTTAATGAAAAACCTTCCCTAATCATGGAAAGAATAATCGGTAAGCTAAGTTTAGCTGAATAGTTGTGGTCTTTTGCTTTAAACTTATTGCGGTATTTTACAGCGAGCTTTACATTGTGTTTGGAAATAATTTCTATTAAATAGTATGGACCACGCCATGTATATTTTCCATCGGTTATTTCTGCTGCTTTTATAGTCAGTTGATATACCTTCTGTGTATATATTTTTAATTTTTCCTTACTATACCAGCTGTTTTGCCACATAATGTCCAGGGCATCGACCAGGCTGTAGCAGATTATTGTATCTTTTCGCCATCCATGCTTCAAGAGGCTGTTGGTAATTCCAGAAGTGAAGTGGTTGACTGCTTTCTGATCATCAATTCCAGCGTAGAGAAATGCGACCTTGAAATGATTTTCAACAATCTCCTGCATATCCTGCGGACTGTTTTTTAAAGTTTTTTCAGTTTCTTCTAGCGCTGTTTTGTTTAGCAGCACTTTACATATTTCAGAATTCATTTGGCTCATAGAGGAGAAAAACTCGATAGTATCAACGTTTTTGTTTTTTTCCATGAATAATTTAAGAAGCTGTTTCTTTTCGTAATTATCAATAGAAACTGTAAAGAAAATTGCTGCCCATAAAGCTGAAAAGCCAGTTAAGAAATATTTTTCATCATTATGTCTCAAAAAAATGGCATTGTATTTTTTAAAATTTGCGATTAGATTCAGGAGTTCCCCTTTGCCTGATAAAATTTCAAGATACTCTTTAAATATGGAACTGTAGAGAGAAATTTCATGATAATAGTCAAAATCTTTTCTATAGTTTTTGAATATTGACTCAAATGAAAACTTTTCTGAATTAAACGCTGTGAGTGCATACAGATGCAGTTTATTCTTTCTCTGAATATCAAATTCGCGGCTGTATTCTCGTTGTAATTCAGCATAAGCTTTACTGCTGTAATCAGTCTCTGCAGCATTCAATTTCTTTCCGGAAAGCTTTTTGAAAAATATCTTGTAGGTGCTTGTATCCAGCTTCGCAATTTTATTATCGATAATCTTTTTTAAAGCGCTGTCATTAAAATAAATATGAAGATATTGCGGGGTTGCCAATAAAACTAATAGAGCCTCAAGTTCGAAATTTTTAAAGATCTCCACAAGAGAGGTTAGCTGATACGGCGAAAAGTTCAGCATCACACGCAGAAAAGAATTAATCAGTTTTTCTTTGTCCTGTTCGTCTTCAAAAGGGTAGCCTTGCTCATCATTAAATTTCGAATAATTTTTTTCTATAAAATCTGAAAAAACTAATCTCGGTTCATAATTCTCCATGAAGATCCTGACGTAGAGCAATGACTCCCATTTTTTCCAATATGGGTCATTTATTTGGCCTCTGTTTGATTTTCTTAAATAGTCTGTCAGTTTTGATTCATCAAACAGTTCAATGCTTTCCTCAAAGCGATTTAGAATTTCTGATGCCTGCAGGTATCGCTTATTCTGATGAAGAACCGCTGCAGCTTCTAACAGGGAAGAAAGTCGTTCATGTATTATTAGGAGTTTATCTTCGCGTTCATAATTAGTCTTATCCTTTTCGAAATCATCTATTAATGCCTGTAAGATTTCCTTTGGAGGCAGATGCGAGTATAATTTTTCTGCGACACCAATATTTTCATCATTATAGAGCTGCTCGAAAACGTGACTGCTCTGAGCGCTTAATGCCTTTAAGAAAAAGCTGGAATTTATGTAGTAAGGTTCGTCTCCTCCCCAAGAAGAATCGTTTCCTGAATAGAGCTTTATTAGATTGAGTTTAATAAAACCAATAAGGTTGTTTTCTCTTTTATATGAGGATTCTAAATACGGCAGAAAGATATCTTCGAAAAATTCTGTATTGGAAATGACTTTCTGTTTTCGAAGAATGGAAGGTTTTTTATCAAATTCCTTTTTTAATTTTTTAGCAAAAAAGTATTCCTGATATTTTCTGTGCTGGTATATAAAGCTATCGTCAGATCTGCCTCCCCCAAATGAGTGTTCAAAGAACAGGTCAATTATATAATTGATGAGATTATTGATAGCCGTAGGGCCGCATTGAGGCAGTCTATTGGCCAAAAATATCTGAAGTTCTTGCAGGGAAAACCTAAACTGGAATTTTTGATGGAAATGGTAGGCAATTTCTTCATGAAGCAGTATAAGTTTTTCGTCCTTTGGGTTCAGTAAATCGAGCTGTTCAATATTTTTTCGATGAGTACTGTTCTTTAGAAGCAGGTTCACTTTTTTATCCAGCAAATCAATTATTGTACTGTTTTCATGCAGCTCTTCAACAGTGTCAAAAAGAAGACTGATCAGTAAAATGTCATCTGCAGCGTCTAAAATAGGGGACTGGGAATTAATGAAAATTTGAAGTTTGCCGCACTTGTCGTTATTTCTTCTCGCCTGAAAGAAAGTTTTGATGTGTGTATGGTCAAGTCTGCATATGGTTAATTCGTCTGCTTGGAAATTAGATTTTAACTTTAACTTATTAAAGCTTCCCGATCTGCAAGAGAAAATGATTTTTACTGTGTTTTTTTTATGGCTTAATTCTTGAATATAGGATAGGACATAATCAAGGAGCTGTTCGGTAAGTTCATCTATTCCGTCAAATAGATAGATAAATCCCAGCGACCCAGAAGCAATTTTATTGTCATTTTGCCTTCCTCTGATAATGTTTTCAATGCTTTCGGTAATACAGTTTCGAAGGTTGATAAGAACAGGAATTGCTTTTTGTTTGGCGAGCTGTCCGATCATTTTTGATGTGTCTGCAGTATCCATAGCAGCAAAACGCTGGAATAATTTATACATGCTGATGCTTTTCCCCGATCCGGGACTGCCTGTAAGGAGAAAGATTTTTTGTCTAGATTTTTGGATGTACCCTTGGAGGTCAGCAACCATCGAGCCATTCTGATCTGTGAGAGGGAGGTCCATACAGTAAGGCGAGGATAGGAAAGTAAACATTTCAGGGGAAAGGCTGTTTTTCAAAAAATCTATTTCCTGCGCTAGACCGAAGTAAAGCTGTGCCAGATCAAGATTGGCTGGCTGAAAAAGAGCCACTTCAAAATTACTTGCCATAAACCATTGAATATTTAATTGTCCTGCCTCTTTTTCAATTTTAGCTTTATAGGAAGGTACGGTGCTCCCAAAACTGTGATGGGTGTAAATAACCAGTGTATGTAAGGTAGGGTAGTTCTTTTTTGTCTTTTTTATTGATTCTACGATTTGACGTATAGAGGACGGATCGCTTATTTTATTGTCAAAAAATTTGGACTGAAAGCCTACTAACTTTCCATGCTTGTCAGCAATTGGTTCAGTTTCGATACCAACTTGGTTGTGATCGGTTCGTATCCCTTCAGTAAGACCGTACTTTCTGCAGAAAAGGTGGTAACAGAGTTCTTCGAATGATTTGGTGTAATTTTCGTTTTTCAGCTTAAAAGAGGACCAGTTAATTTTAGTGGCATTCATGATTTATTGCGGTTTATTCAAAAAATATTTAGAAGAAAATTTCGTGGCTAAATTGGAGATCCGTTTCTTAGCTTAGGAAGGCTTTACCAGATTCGATATCTTCCCATGATACTTTGTAATATATATATCCTACTGTAGAGGTATATTTTTTAAGATAGACCTCATTTTCGTTTTTTAATTCCTGCATAACTGCATATTCTTTATCAATCTGCGAAATGCTAACATTTCCGTTGAGTTCAATATTTATTACACCATATCTAAGACCTTGATTAAATTTTTCTGCTAAGGATTCTCTTATCCATTTCCAGTCTATGGAATTCGGAACAAACAGTTGCTTTATCTCCCTATAAGGCGTACCAAGTGAAACGGCAAAAGATTGAAGAAATTCTGTAAAAATGGAAGCCATAAAATTATCGGATTTCCGATCAATTATTTCCGAAATTTTATCAAAGGGGGTTTCTGAGAACCTTCCATTTGTAAAATGTATGTTCATAAAAAGAATTTCAGTCTTATTAAAATAACTGTTCCTGCTTTTTGATGACATGACGAAAGAGGTGATTGATTTTCTTATAAAATCTGCTATATCTTTTTCAATTAAAATCCGATCACTTTTTGGAATGGTCTCATTGAAATAATTACTGAAATACTGGCCATAGGAGTAGCCGAACTCAAATATTTCGCGATATATTCTGTTGTCATTCCCCGGAAGGAACAGCTGCTGAAAACTCTCCGAGAACTTATTATTAGAATTCCTAAAATCACTTTTAACCTTTTTGCTGTCTAAATTAAGATGGAGATCTAAAATGACCTCTTGTTCGATCCCAATTGTATTATTGGCATAAAAGAGTATTTCTTTCAGTGATTGTGAAATGTCTAATACGGACCAGAATAACAACGCATTATTAACGGTTTCATTTTTGGCATGAACAGCGTTTTTACATGCGTAATTTAATGAGCAAAGCTGTCTCCCGAATTTAAAAAGATCATCAGCAAAAAAATGACCATCGTTGAAAATGGTGTTTTTTGTAACCAGATTTATAATCTGCAGTCCGATTACTGGATTTAAATGCCCACGATAGCTGTCATCTGATCTGCTGAAATAATGCTTCCTAACTGCAGGATGAAAATAAAAAAATCTTATGTAATCTCCGATTAGTCCCCATGAATCAAACAGGATAGGTTTTCTCTCAAGGCGGTTTTTATCGTTTGATAGATCTTTAGTCCATTCGGATGGTGAATGGACCCAGATGTTGTAGTATTCTTCCAGAAAAGAAACTGCCTCATCCATTACATTAAATAGGGATTTTGGTTGAACTGTACCTCCTAATTCTTCTGAATAATTTTTCAGGTAGTCTGAAAGAGGGGAACTTCTATAATTAAAACCATATAGATCTGCATTTGGGAGAAAAGAAAAGGTATTTATTACATAAATGGTAATTACGTATCGGCCTCCGTAAAATTCTGCCATACTGTTTTCCCATATTAATAAGAAACCACTAGAATTATGGCGTTCAGCATTATTAACAATAAGTTCTTTTGCCAGATTGATGATTGAAATCTCGTCAAAATCTGAAGCAGTATCCTTTTTTTCTAAACTCCAGCTGTATGAAACAAGGGAGTTGTTGGGAAGGTTATTTTGCCCTATATGTGTCCATGATTTGGGATAATGTATATCAAAGGTCATCTCTGAAGCCTGGAAATTTGGCAGGAGGCAAAGCAGACTGATATTTGATGATAATATGTTAGATGATATAGAGTGGTCCAAAAGCGTGTCAAATTCTGGAGAAACTATTATTACGGAAATATCATAATGAGAACTAAATGGCAAATGGTTCTTTATTTCATTTACATAGCCGTATATTTCAGTTATTGCTTCTCTACCGGTTTTTCTGCTGACCTTATTTTCAATTAGAATAATCTGGGCAGTTTCGCGATTAAAAAGGATTACATCGGGAAAAAGCTTCTCTTTATGGTTTAATGAAATGTTTTTGATTGTGTCACCAGTTATGATTTCGCAGTCTATTATAGATTGGAGCACACGTCTGCATGATTTTGAATACTTTTTCTTAAGAAGATCATCAATAGATAAATGTGGAATATGGTTTTCATCGGAACCTGAATTTAATGCTTCATTGCTTGATTCGCGATTATTTACCGCTTCGTATAAAGCGTTGTTTTTAACAAGTTCTATAAGCTTCTCCTGTAAGTGCTTTTCTGAGATACTGGACATATTTAAGTTCTAAAATGATTTTTTACAAAGATTCTTTATGATTAAGCATAGAAAACTAAGGAATCTTGGACAAGATTAAAAGTAATATTATGAAGCAATTATTTTCAGAATTTTATCGAGTAGATATTCCACCGTTAGCTGGCTGTCATATTCCTCCTGCCATCCTTTTACAAATACTGGTTCTGTAGCTATTGATACTGCAATGCAATTATCAACTAAATTTTTAAAGAAAGTCAGATCTTTATTTTCAAAGGATTTTGTGCTTTTAAAGAAGTCTAGGTCTATATCAAGTATATAGTTATGGAACCATTCAGATTTGGAAATGTAAAGTTCGAATTTTTTAAAATTGGTACTTAATGTTTCAGAACTTATTAAAAATTGCATTTCGGTATAATTGCAATTGTTTATAATATTCTGTCCGGCGTAAGATGAATTTCCATCAATGGTGTAGACTTCATCCTGTCTGCCGTAATAAGAATTTTCGCTGTAAACCAGTGCTTTTTTTATTATCCCGGTTTTTATTGCTGCGTCTATGTGTTCGGCATGGGTCAATTTTTCAATTGCAGATGGATCATTGGCAGCAATGCCGTTGAGAAGGGCTTTCTGCTGCTCTTCCCAAGTTTTTTCCTTTTCACCATTATGCTTTATATAATGATTAAAAGCCAGATGAAGGTCTGTGTGATGGTCAAATGTCAGCAGATAAGGACAGCTGTCTTTATAAGGATGCCAGAACTGCAGGACTTGATGATGGTCCTCGCAGATAAAGATGTTTTTTTCTCTTATTTTTAAAGTTTGATTTTCTGTTTTCATAAAATTCAATCATTCTCTAATAAACAGCAGGAGTTTGTAGTCTCCCCTGGTAGAATTGTAGGGAACGCCTTCTTGGATGAAATTATATTTTTTTAACAGATAAATCATAATTTCGTTTTCTTTTCGCACGGTGGCATAAAGGGCGCCATTTGCATCGGCGAGCATGCATTCCATAATCTGTTTGCCGCAACCCTTTTTAAGGCTGACAATCCACCCTAGTTCATATTGGTAATCTTCAGAATTTTTATGAGATTCGGCCTTTGCGAATACTTCTCTCCGGTAATCCTTAAAGGGCATTTTTAAGGCACCAATGCCGTCAGGATTTTCGACACTATTCATGAACATTATTTTTGGGTTGCGAGCTATTAAGTTGTCGAAGGTTTCAGCTCGTACTTCACCTGCATCAAGTAGAACTTTTTTGAATTCTTCGATCTGTACTGGTGAAAAGGCATCTGCCTCGATGGGTTTGTTTATGGACATAGCATTTTTTTAAAATAGCAGTAAATATAAAAATTCAATAAAATCTAAAAATAGATTTTCCGAATATACTACTATAATGTTTTTCAAATGTAACTAAAATGTTCTTAGTAAATTTAGGTATTACTACCTAATTATTAGACCATAAATTGGGACATTCTACTTATTCGAAATCCAGGATATCTAATTGTGTAATATTAATAAATTGGCTACAGGTAATCTTTATATATAAAAAAGAATTTATGAGCATAACTACACATTGTATAAAAGGATGTATTGTCAATATAGTTAACAGTTCTATGTGGTTTATTGTAGAATCTTTCGAATGATGAAAAGTTATTTGCTGAAATGGTTGGAAGTGAGGACATAACTTTTATTGATGCAGAGAATAATATTATTGAAATTCAGACGAAAATGGAAGGAATGATTTAGATCTGACTTTGCTCGCTGAATGGCTCTTTCATTTTAAGGAATATGAATATAAAGATTGTTTATTGAAACATCAGAAGTGGGTCAGAACTATTTCTTCATTTGATTACTAAATGAGACAGCTGAAGATCATTTAAAAGGACACTCCAGTTATAAATTTATGATTTCCGAAATATCTTCGTTTATCTCAAGTTAATTACGTTCAATGATAACGTTATTTGTGATTGTTTAAAAATTGATTTTTTAGTTAGTGGATACAATGGCTCCGCATTTAATTTCTTGTATGAGTATTGTTTAAAAGGTTTTTTAAAATTATTTACTAAGAAGTTAATAAAAAAGTGTAGTTCAAATTTTTATGCATGTAAAATTTGAGCGGTTTTGGAGATAATCAAATTAAAATTTTGATTATAAGTATGTTGAAAAAAGGGAATATAATAGAATTATATTTGCGAAAATCCCTGTATTTACTGATATTTAGCTCTTATATATGATTTTTAGTAAATTATATCTTTTGAATGAGTGGCGAATAATCACGTCTTTTCTTGGATTCAGAAACTTTTGAGATCCAATGAGTGGATAAATCTCTATTTAGTAGTATTTTTAGTCTTTATTTTGTAGATTTATTTTGTACCTTATTTGTAACAATTTTTTGTAATGTATTGATATATAGGTTTTTATTTTTTAGAAGAAGTAAAATAATTTAATCGTAGAGACGCACTGCAGTGCGTCTTTACCATTGGAATATAAAAACCGAGTCAGAAATGGCTCGGTTTTTTTGTTATAAATAAAATTTGAAATTATTTAAATAATATATTGATTTTTTGATTTAGTTTTGAAACCATTAACCAAAACCAATTCCGATGAAAAAAATCTTTATTCTAAGATTTATTATGCTTATTGTTATGTTTTCAGGATGTAGTAGTGAAGACAACAATGAAAATTCAAGCTCAGCTTCTGCCGTTGTAAATGGTAAAGAATGGAAAGCTACGAAACCTATAATTGCAGGCTTAGTTAAAATTTCCAATGTTGGTCTTAGATTTAATATCTATCTTCAAGACGATTCTTCAGAACTTCAATTATCTTTTAGTAGTGAAATCGAAACAAATGATGCAATGCCCTTAAAAACATATAATTGGTATAATGACAAAACAAATCAGGATAAAATAACTGATGCATTTTTTTTAAATAGTTCCAGAATAGATGGAAAAATATATACTGAGCATTCTCCTATATCAGGAAAAATAACCATTACAGCATTAGATCCGGAAAAGAAAACGATTTCAGGAACATTTAGTTTTATAACTGAAAAATTTGGTGTTTTGCAAACTAAAATAGTTACTCCACAAGTGGTAGAAGTTACAAATGGAGTTTTTACAAATTTATCATATACTATGCAGACAATACCATAACTAAAAAAATCACTTTATAGAAACCGAGTTAGAAGTGGCTCGGTTTTTTTATTGGTATGAATTAGTTGTAGAGGCATACTGCAGTGCATCTAATTCTAGGTTTTCCACAAACTGACAATTGTCATTTCCCATTCGAATTCTTTTTCGTAATATTACTAATGTAAATTTTCATGGATGAGAAAGATCAAATACAAGAAAGGACGTAAGTTGCAACACATTACCTTAGAGTATACTGGCACGCATAAAGAGCACGAAACAGAAATGCAACTTTTTGTTTATGATGATAATGATGTTGTTGAATATGATAAGTTTACAGTTCTTGCCCTTAATTCTTGTTTTGATTATACTAAAAGCAATTGGCTCAATATTCATGGTTTAAATGATATTAATCTGATAAAAACTATCGGAGCGCATTTTAAGCTTGACGATTTTCTTTTAGCGGATATCTTAAACACAACTAAAAGAACCAAATTAGAAGAACAGCAAAATGTTTTATTCTTTAATATAAAATCACTTTTACCATCTGAGTATTCGGACAATCTTAGTGTTGAACAGATCAGTTTTATTTTGAAAGAGGGAATTCTAATTTCTTTTCAGGAAAAGCGAAGCGATTTTTTTACCCATATCCGCGAGCGTCTTCGCACTCATGCAGGAATTGTAAGAACTAAAAAAGTGGATTACCTCCTTTATTTATTGCTAGATGCTGTAATGGAAAACTTCTATATTACTATTGAAGATGAGGAAGATAAAATCGAAGAATTAATTAATCAGGCTAAAAAAGGAGCGCATCCTGTTATTCTTGAAAAAATTGAAAATCATCGCGATAATTTTAATTTTTTAAAACGTTCCATTGTGCCGCTTAGGGATTCGTTATACTACTTAAAAACGATTAAGGATGACGATGAATCAAACGGTTTAATTCAAAAAGAAACATTTAATTTCTTTATCAGGCTGCATCAAAAAAGCTTAGAGCTTTTAGAGCAGATAGAATCTGATATGAGTGCACTGGAAAGTGCCTCAAACTTTTATTTCTCAGAGCAAAGCCGAAAAATGAACGAAATTATGAAAACGCTGACGATTATTTCAGCAATCTTTATTCCGCTTACTTTTATTGTTGGAGTGTACGGAATGAACTTTGAAAACATGCCAGAACTTAAAACCCAAAATGGCTATTTTGTTGTCATGGGTATTATGTTCTTGCTTGTAGTCGCCTTGATCATTTATTTCAAAAAAAGACGCTGGTTTTAACATTTGTTACAACCCAGAGAAGTACTATTTATGTAATTTTGTTATTTAGAATAAATATAAATAATTATGAGTAAAGCAATATATATAGCCACTAGCGACCATAATAGTGGTAAATCAATTATAACGCTCGGTTTGATGAGTATCTTAATTGGTAAAACGGCTAAAGTAGGATATTTTAGACCTATAATCGAAGATTTTGTGGATGGTGAGGTAGATAATCATATCGAAACTGTTTTGTCGTATTTTAACCTTGATATTGCGTTTGACGATGCGTATGCTATTACCAAAAGCAGGTTAATCAAAAAAAAGAATAAAGGTAAGATAGGGGAGGTTCTCGACTTAATTATTGAGAAATATAAGAAGCTGGAAGAACGATTTGACTTTGTTTTGGTTGAAGGAACAAGTTTTACGGGAGAAGGAACTTCTATCGAGTTGGACTTAAATGTTTTAATTGCTAAAAACCTCGGAATTCCAACCATAATTGTAGGTTCTGGAGTTGGTAAAACCTTAGAAGAACTTTTAGATAGTTTATACTTGGTTTATGATTCTTTCAAAGTAAAAGAGGTTGAAGTATTATCAGTTTTTGCCAATAAGGTGCAACCAGAAAATATAGAATTGGTTACTACCAGTTTACAAAAAAGTTTGCCTTCAAATGTTTTGATTAATACAATTCCACTTATAGCGAGTTTGAATAATCCGACAATGCAAGAAATTGTACACGAATTGAATGCTAAAGTGTTGTTTGGAGAAAATTATTTGAATAATGAAATTGGACATTATAGTGTAGGAGCAATGCAATTGCATAATTATCTAGTTCACTTGCATGACAATGCGTTAGTTATTACTCCAGGAGACCGTTCTGATATTATTTTAGGAGCTTTACAAGCAAATGAATCAGCAAATTATCCTACTATTTCAGGAATTATCCTGACAGGTAATATTGTTCCAGAAGAAAGTATTTTAAAGCTTATAGAAGGGCTTTCAGCTATTGTTCCAATTATTGCCGTTGATGGAGGAACATATCATATTACCAATAAAATAGGTTCGATTAAATCGGAGATTTACGCTAATAATACACATAAGATTGAAACCTCAATTAACACTTTTGAAAAGTACGTTCAAATCGAAGCGCTATCGCAAAGAGTAATCACTTTCCAACCTGAAGGAATGACGCCAAAAATGTTTCAATATAACATGGTTAAAAGAGCTAAACAGCATAGAAAACATATTGTTTTGCCAGAAGGGAATGATGACCGAATTATTGCTGCAGCTTCAAGATTATTAGATATGGATGTGGTTGATATTTCTATTATTGGAGACAAAAAACAAATTGAAAGCAAAGTTGCAGAACTAGGACTTACATTTGATTTTTCTAAAGTAAACATCATCAATCCGATAGAATCTGAAATGTATGAGGATTATGCTAATACGTATTATGAGCTTAGAAAAGCGAAAAACGTAAGCATCACAATGGCAAGAGATTTAATGGAAGATGTTTCGTATTTTGGAACTATGATGGTCTACAAGGGACACGCAGACGGAATGGTTTCTGGTGCAGCGCATACAACGCAGCATACCATTTTACCAGCATTGCAGTTTATTAAAACAAAACCGAATTCATCTGTGGTTTCCTCTGTGTTCTTTATGTGTTTAGAAGATCGAGTTTCTGTTTTTGGAGATTGCGCTATTAATCCAAATCCAACAGCAGAACAATTGGCAGAAATTGCAATTTCTTCTGCAGAATCAAGTTTAGCTTTCGGAATTGAACCAAAAATTGCGATGCTTTCTTATTCTTCTGGATCATCTGGAAAAGGTGATGAAGTAGACAAAGTAAGAGCAGCAACGGCAATCGTCAAAGAAAAAAGACCAGATTTAAAAATCGAAGGACCAATTCAGTATGATGCCGCAGTCGATTTGACTGTTGGGAAAAGCAAAATGCCAGATTCAGAAGTAGCAGGGCAAGCAAGCGTATTAATTTTCCCTGATTTAAACACAGGAAATAATACGTATAAAGCCGTTCAAAGAGAAACTGGAGCTTTGGCAATCGGACCAATGTTACAAGGTTTAAATAAACCAGTAAACGATTTAAGCCGTGGCTGCACTGTAGACGACATTATTAATACAGTCGTAATTACAGCTATTCAGGCACAAGGAATGTAAATCAATTAAAAATTAAATAATAAACTAAAAACCTTAGAATCTTAGCTTCTTAGAATCTTAGCAACTTAAAAAGAATGAAAATACTAATTATAAACTCAGGAAGTTCTTCAATTAAATACCAATTAATGGTAATGCCAGAAAACGAAGTCATCTGTTCTGGAATGATTGATAGAATTGGTTTAGAGACTTCAAATATAACTTTTAAAACAGCAACTGCTTCAATCGAAGAAATGCTTGCGATTCCAAATCATAAAGTAGGTTTGCAAAAAGTAGCCAATATGCTTTTGGATGCTGAAAAAGGAGTTATTAAATCAACTTCAGAAATTTCGGCTGTTGGTCATCGTGTGGTGCATGGAGGAAGTGATTTTAGCGATACCGTAAAAATCGATGAAAGAGTTAAAGAAAAGATCAAACAGCTTTTTGAATTGGCGCCTTTGCATAATCCAGCAAATCTAGAAGGAATTAATGTAGCAGAAGAGATTTTCAGTTCAGCAGAGCAAATAGCCGTTTTTGATACTGCTTTTCATCATACTATGCCAGAAGTAGCGTATAAGTATGCTATTCCAAATTATCTTTTAACAGAAAATAAAGTTCGTGTTTATGGTTTTCATGGAACGAGCCATAAATATGTGTCTGAAAAAGCTATTAATTATTTAGAAAATAATTCTAAAGTAATTACGATTCACTTAGGAAATGGTTGCAGTATGGCCGCTGTTAAAAATGGAAAATGTATTGATACCTCAATGGGATTTTCTCCTTCTAATGGTTTAATTATGGGAACTCGTGCCGGTGATATCGATCAGTCTGTGGTTTTTTATATGATTAAAAATTTAGGTTATACTCCTGATGAGGTAAATGCTGTTTTACTGAAACAAAGCGGTATGCTTGGACTTACAGGCTATAGTGATTTGCGTGATATTGAAGCCGAAGCAGAAAAAGGAAGTAAAGATTGTCTGTTGGCACTACAGATGAATGCCTATAGAATCAGAAAAACGATTGGGGCTTATGTTGCGGCTTTAAACGGACTCGATGCTATTGTTTTTACTGCGGGAATTGGAGAAAACTCATCATATATGCGTAATTTGATTTGTACAGACATGGATTATTTCGGCATTCAAATTGACGCAGCAAAAAATCAAATTCGCTCTAAAGAATTGAGAGAAATCAATACAGCAGATTCAAACGTAAAAGTTTTGGTTGTTCCAACAGATGAAGAATATGAAATTGCAAATCAGGTTTATCAATTACTTGAAAATTAGAAAGTTTTATTTTAAACTTAATTTTAGGCTCCTTTTTGGAGCCTTTTTTTATGCTTTCAGTTTAAATTTTTGTCAGTATCTTTGAAATAAAATCTGAATATCTTGAAATCGATACTATTTAAATCAGTTTTCTTCTTTTTCATCGCTTTACAACTTCAAGCCCAAGAATTACTTCCTTTTGTAGAAAATTACAGTAAGTCTGATTATCAAGGTGATAATCAAATTTGGAATGTGGCACAAGGAAATGATAATGCGATGTATTTTGCCAATAATCACTACTTGCTTCGTTACGACGGAGTAAAATGGGAAAAATATACACTTCCAAACAAAACTATCATTCGATCTATCCTGATTGAGGGAGATAAAATCTATTCTGGTTCTTATAAAGAATTTGGATATTGGTATAGAAAAGAAGGAACTATGCACTATGTTTCTATTACCAAAAATCTCAGATTATTTGATGAGAAAGACAACGAGGAAATTTGGAAAATATTCAGATTTAATGGTTCTCTTTATTTTCAGTCTTTTAATGATGTTTTTATTTATAACGGAAAAACAATTAAGAAAATTAAATTTCCATTTCTTATTTCGTATTGTTTTGGAGTAGATAAAGATTTATATGTTGCTTCTGTTAGGGACGGAATTTTTAAAATGAATGGTAAATACATTGCCAATCCAAAAGGTTGGAATGTTTTGAAAAATACTGTTGTTCATGCCATAGAAAAGTATAAAAACCAGACTTACATCTTTACACAGAAAAAAGGAGTTTTTATTGTAGAAAAAAATGGATTAAGAAGTTGGGATCATCCAATAAATGAAGTTTTAAAATCGGCTACAATTAATGTGGCAAAATTTGTCAAAAATGAAAAACTAATTGTCGGAACTGGAAATCGTGGAATTTTCATTTTAGATTTAAAAAACAATTCATTCAAAAATATTGAACGCAATAATGTCTTGATGAATAATTCGGTTTTAAGTTTAGGGTTGGATAAAGAAAATGATTTGTGGGTTGGTCTAGATAATGGTATTGCACACGTTGAGGTTAATTCTCCTATTTCTTTCTTTTATGATAATTCTGGACTTTTAGGATCAGTTTATGCAGTTGCTTCAATTAATAAAGGCTATTTAATTGCTTCCAATCACGGAATTTTTGAATATAGTGCTGGAAAATTTAATATGATGCCTAATACGCAAGGGCAGGGCTGGAATATTTCTCTCATTGACGGAAAATATATTATAGGTCATAATGATGGTACTTTTTCGTATGAAAATAATACTTTGACCAAAATAAATGGCGTTAGCGGAGGTTGGAATATGTCTAAGAGTAGTATTAATGACACTTATTTTCAGTCAACTTACAGCGGTATTCTGGTTTATGACGATCCTTCAAACATGTCCCATTATAAAATCATAAAAGATCTTGCAAAGCCTATAAAATATGTAGCTCAAAATAAAAAGAATGAAATTTGGGCTGCAGATAATTATCGTGGTTTATATCGTGTGTTGCTAGATGATAATTACAACACGTTAAAAGTTGAAAATGTCACACAGCAGAGTAAAATACAAAACGATTTTGGGATTAAGATTTTTGAGTTTAGAAAAGAAATACTTTTTCTAATTAATGATTCTTGGTATACCTACAATTCCATATCTGGTAAATTGGAAGAAAATGAATTGTTTAGTACAAGTTTTAAAAATGTAACAGATATTGTTTCCATAGACGATGATCATTTTATGGTTCTGCAAAACGGAATCTTATATCATATTTATGCAGAAGGAAACAAGTTTGTGTGGAATATTATTCAGGAGAAATATTATAAAGGAAAATTAATCAATGAGAATTTAAGGATTTTCAAGAAAGATAATTATTACCTGTTTAATCTCGATGACGGATTTGTTTCACTTAAACTTGAATATGAAAACAAACAAAATTCTGGAGTAAAAATTGAAGCATTTAGTAATGATATTTTAGTTCCGAGTGAAGAGAAAATTAAATTCAATACAGAATTAAAGATTAATGTTATTTCCGGAATTTATGGTGCGAGCAGACCAAATTTGTTTTACAAACTCGATAAGGAAAAAGAATTTATCTCTATTTCAGACGGATTAATCGTTTTAAACAATTTAAGCAGTGGAGATCATACGGTAGAGATATTCAAACACGATGGATCAACTTATGATAAAGTTTCTTCTTATAAATTTAAAGTTGCCGAACCGTGGTACTTTTCTTTTTGGATGATTCTATTATATCTTCTGGCTGTTGGAGCGGTTTTATTTTTCTATTACAAATGGAATAAACTTCGTTATATGCAGAAACTGAAACTGCAGGCCGAAGAATTAAAACATCAGAGAGAAATTCTTGAGATGGAGTTGAAGAAAGAAAACGAACTCAATATTCAGGAATATGAAAAACATATCTTGGAATTAGAATTGCAGGCAAAATCGTCAGAAGTAGCGGGTAAATCTTTATCAATCGCTAAACAAACAGAAATGATTGATAAAATTCAAGGTATTTTGGAAACCGAAAAAGATTTTGGCAAACTTAAAAATGAAATTAGAAAAGCGATTAAGATCAATGAAGTGAATAAGCACGAATGGGAAACTTTTGAAACCAATCTGAATCAAATTCACAATGAGTTTATCATTAACCTTTCTAAAAAATATCCACAATTAACTCCAAAGGATATAAAACTCTGTGTTTATCTAAAAATGAACCTTTCTTCTAAAGAAATCGCCCCTATGATGAATATCTCTTTTAGAGGTGTAGAATTGCATAGATATCGTCTTAGAAAGAAGCTAAACCTTACTCAAGACGAAAACCTGTCAAAGTTTTTATTAACTCTGTAAGATTTGGTTTTGTTTTTTACAGAATTTATATTTTCCAATAGTATTTTTTATATAATTGCGATACATCATTACTACATCATAATGTTATGTTAAACGAATTTCTTTAACATTTATAGTGTTGATAATCATTGTTATAAGGTAAAATTTTAACACAATGATGTAGCTATGTTGTAGTGGTATTTGATGTACTACAACGTTGTAATTGCTTAATTTGGCTCTACTAACTTAAACGATTACGTACTGTATGAAAAATTTTATTTTTAGCTTTTTAGCGCTCTTGCTGCTGCCTACCTATATGATGGGTCAAGCTCAAGCAATTAAAGGAAAAGTAGTAGACAGTAATGGAATGGGAATTCCAGGAGCAATTATTGCTTCAGCTGATGCTAGAGCAACTGCAGATGCAGATTTCGACGGAAACTTTACAATTAATGCAAAACCTGGAGATATTTTAAAAATCTCTATGTTAGGTTTTGATTCGGTTTCTGTACCGGCTACAGCCGCACCAATGACAATTACCTTAAAAGAAGCAGGCGATACTGCGTTAAAAGAAGTAGTTGTAATTGGGTACGGTACAAGAAAGAAAATTGATAATACTTCAGCTGTAAGCTCAATTAAGTCTGAAGAAATTACCAAAATGAAAGTCATGAATGCTTCGCAAGCCATTCAAGGTAAAGCTGCGGGGGTTCAGGTGTCTACTTCGGATGCACCAGGAAGTACGCCTTCAGTTGTGATCAGGGGAGCTGGAACTGCCTTAGGAGGAAGAAATCCTCTATATGTTGTAGACGGTATGCCTACTGATAATATCAACAACATTAATACTAATGATATTACGTCTTATGAAGTTTTAAAAGATGCTTCTTCGTTAGCTATTTATGGTACCAGAGGTGCAAATGGTGTAATTATGATTACAACCAAAGCAGGAAAAGGAAAACTTACTGTAGATGTAGAAAGTTTTGTAGGAGTTAGATCGCCATTAAAAACTGTAAAAATGGCAAATGCTGATGAGTATGTTCGTTACAGTAACGCTGCTTATAGCAATGATTTTCCTCAGGGAAGATTCTCGGCAAATCAGCCATATAATACAGATTGGCTTGATGCGATCACAAGAACAGGATCGTATACTCAAAACAATATTGCAATTTCAGGATCTTCAGAGAATGTAAAATACTTTTTTAGTGTTGGTAATTACGAAGAAAAAGGAATCTTAAATGGTTCTGATTACGGACGTACAACATTCAGAAACAATAATGAATTTAAACTTTCTGAAAAAGTTAAATTAAGCCAAAACTTTAGTGTAAGTAATATTAAAAATACGCCAATGCCTTTGAGCGCATTTACAAATGCTTACAGACAATCTCCATTAGTTCCTGTTCGTTATGCTAATGGTAAATATGGAGTGCCATTTATTTCAAATGGTATTGTATCTGAAACTGGCAGTTCTTTTAACAATGTAGGTAATCCTGTAGCTCAACTAGATTATACAAATGAGCAACAGCAATCAGTAACTTTACAAGGTGGATTAAAATTAGATTGGGATATTCTTAAATCTTTAAAATTCACTTCTCAATTTAATGGAGAATTTTATACTTACAAACAGTATAATTATGTAGATAATCTTGCTCTTTGGCTATCTGCTGACCCTACTCGTGTAGCAGAAAAGTATCCTTCAGATTTGAACAAAAATACTTTAACAAGAAACAGAGACCAATATTTTAACTGGAATTTATCTAACTATTTAACTTATAATAAAGTATTTGCTGAAATTCATGATGTTGAAGTTACAGCAGGTATTGAGGCGAATGTTCAAGGTATTAGAGAAAAGTTAACTATCGACAGAAAGAATGTAAATGCAAACTCAAATTACTGGTCTTTAAAAGATGTTAATGTTGCAGGTGATGTTACAGGTTTGAAAGATGAAGCTTTAAACCAAAGAAGATTAGCATCTTATTTTGCTCGTTTCCAATATAAATTAATGGATAAATATTTGGTTACAGGTACTGTAAGACGTGATGGTTCATCTCAATTTGCTGAAGATAAACGTTGGGGAACATTCCCATCAGTTGGTTTAGGATGGATTATTTCAAAAGAAAGTTTCTTAAGTAATGTAGAGCCAATTAATTTATTAAAACTTAGAGGATCTTGGGGTAGATTAGGAAATCAAAACGTACCTCTTAATACGCAATTATTAACTTCTGGATTAGATTATTCAGGTTTAGGTTCTGGTACTACAATTAACTCTCAGGTAGATCCTAATTTGTCTTGGGAAATTGTTGAAGAACTTTCAGGAGGTTTTGATTTTGAAGTATTGGACAGCAGATTAAAAGGATCATTTGATGTGTATGATAAAAACACTACAAATACAATTTTAAATGTTAAGCCATATTCAACTTCTGGAATTACAGTTGCTACACCAGCACACGTTGGAGAAGTATCTAATAAAGGTTATGAAATTGCATTACGTTGGGATGATAAAATCAACGATAATTTAAGCTACTGGGTAGGAGGAAATTTCTCTCATAATAAAAACGAACTTACTAGTCTTAAAAATGTACAGTTAAATCCAATTATTGGAGGAAGTTTAGGAAATGGTCAAAATACTAAGATTCTTGATAATACATCTGTAGGTCAGCCATTAGGTAGTTTCTATATGTATGAGTATGCAGGAGTTGACCCAACAAATGGTCAAATGTTATACTACAAAGCAGATGGTTCTAAAGTTGCTCAATCTGGATTAGACGAACTTAAAGATAAAAAATATGTAGGTTCTCTTTTACCAACTTCTACTTATGGAGTTACTTTAGGATTGACTTACAAAAACATTGATTTCTCTGTTGATGGTTACGGAACAGGAGGAGCAAAAGTTTATAATGGAAAAAAAGCACAAAGATTTGGAGGAGAAAATGTAGAAGCTTCTATGGCTAATGGATTTTGGACACCAACAAATACAACATCTTCAATTCCAGCACCATCAAACTTGACTCCTTACGCGTCAACATATTACTTGGAATCAGCTGATTTCTTTAGAATCAATAACATCACTTTAGGATATAAACTTCCATTAAGAGAAAACAACTTTATTAGCTATTGCAGATTATATGTAAATGCAATTAACCCATTTATTACACAAAAATTCTCTGGATTCTCACCAGATGTAGTGTCTGATGGTAAGTTAGTTGAAGGAACTCAGGGAGTTGAGCTAGATGCTTACCCTTCATTGAGATCATTTGTTGTAGGTGCAAATTTAAAATTTTAATATCATGAAAAGAATATATATATCAATGTTTGTACTTTCTGGATTATTCTTATCTGGGTGTTCAAATGATTTTTTGGATGTAGAGCCAACAGAGGCTATTCCTGCTGATCCAGCTTTGGTAAATAGCGATGAAGGAGCGAAAGGATTTGTAACAGCAATTTACAATCAGTTTTTAGGATGGGATATGTCATCTTTTGGTTGGAATGCCGTTACAAGTATTATTTCTGATGATGCAGATAAAGGTTCAGACCCTGGAGATGCAGGAACAGATAAAGATGTTATTGATGCTTTAACTTATAATGCCTCAACACCATCATTTCAGTCAACTTGGAATGCGAATTATGCTGGAATCAACAGATGTAATCAGGCATTAGCTATGTTTCCTAAATTAGATAAGGCATCACCTGCTTTAAAAGCAAGATTAGTAGGAGAAACGAAATTCTTGAGAGCATTTATGTATTTTACTTTAGTAAAAGGATACGGAGGAGTTCCTATTGTAGACCATTTAGCTACGGTGCCAGTTTCTGAAGAAGACAGAAAAATGCAATTGACTCGTAAGTCTGTAGCAGAAGTTTATGCTTTTATAGAACAGGACTTAAATGATGCTATTGAGGCTTTACCAGTAAAATCAGCATACACTGGAGCAGATGTTGTAAGAGCTTCAAAAGGAGCAGCATACGCTTTATTGGCAAAAGTAAATCTATATCAAAAAAATTGGCAAAAAGTAATTGACAATTGTGATAAAGTAACAGGTTATTCTTTAGTTTCTGATTATGCTTTGCAGTATAAAAAAGAAGGAGAATTTGGTCCAGAATCGATTTTTGAAATAAATGGAGTAGGTTCTACTTCTAGTCCTGGATTTGGAATTGGAAATTATAGTGTTTCTCAAGCGCCTCGTGGAGCTGGAGGATGGGGTTGGGGATTCAACACACCATCTGAAGGTTTAGCCGATGCTTATGAGTCAGGAGACGTTAGAAAAGGTGCTACAATTATTTTCAGAGGTTCAGTATTATACGATGGAAGAGAAGTGCCATCAACTGTTGCGAATGAAAGATATAATTATAAAGCGTATTCATCAGCTTTTTACAATCAGGAATTTACAGATACAAATCTTAGATATTTAAGATATGCTGAGGTTATCTTAATGAAAGCTGAAGCATTAAACGAATTAGGAGAAACTGCGGCAGCAATCCCTTTAGTAAATCAAATTCGTAATAGAGCAGGTTTAGGAGATACTCCTTTTACTTCTCAATCAGATATTAGAAAAGCAATCTATAAAGAAAGAAGATTAGAATTTGCTTTTGAGCACGACAGATGGTTTGATCTTGTTAGAACAGGTCAGGCAGAAGCGGCTATGGCTGCAGATGGCAAAACTTTTATTGTTGGGAAACATGAATTATGGCCTATACCAACTTCATTCTTAAGAGAAGCAAACGGGCTTTCTGAACAAAATCCAGGAGGTTATTAATCAAAATCTTAAAAATCACTTCCCTTTAGATTTTCTAAGGGAAGTGATTATTAATTAAAATCTTAAATTTTTATAATGGTTAGAATTTCAGTTTTATTTTTAGCTTTTACTTTTTTTAGTTGTGGATCTAATGCCGATAAGTCAAAAGAAAATGTACAGGAAAATACTTCTGGCGTTACTGCATTAACAGACGAACAGCTTTTAGATGCTGTTCAAAAACAAACATTTAAATATTTCTGGGACTATGCAGAACCGAATTCTGGGTTAGCGAGAGAACGTTATCATCCTGATGGAGTTTATCCTGAGAATGATTCGAATATCGTTACAACAGGTGGTTCAGGTTTCGGATTAATGGCACTTGTGTCAGGAATGTCTCAAGGTTATATTACTAAAGAGCAAGGAGTAGAAAGACTTAACAAAATTGCAGATTTTTTAGGCAAAGCAGATCGTTTTCATGGAGCATGGTCACATTGGATTGACGGAAATACAGGAAAAGTAAAGCCTTTTGGAACCAAGGATAATGGTGGCGATTTAGTTGAAACCTCATTTTTGGTTGCAGGAATGATTACCGTTCGTGAATATCTTAAAGATGGTTCTGAAAAAGAAAAAGCAGTAGCACAAAAATACGATGCACTTTGGAAAGGTGTTGACTGGCAATGGTACACAAACAATAAAAATGTTTTGTATTGGCATTGGTCTCCGAGCTATGCTTGGGAAATGAATTTTCCACTACAAGGATATAACGAATGTCTTATTACTTACATAATGGCAGCGTCTTCGCCAACTCATACAATTGATGCGAAAGCATATCACGAAGGATGGGCGAGAAGCGGTGACATAGTTTCTTCAAAAACAAAATATAATATCCCACTTATTTTAAAACACAATGGTGCAGAAGAATTTGGCGGTCCATTATTCTGGGCTCATTATTCTTATGTAGGTTTAGATCCAAACCAATTAAGTGATAAATATGCTAACTATTGGGATTTAAATGTTAATCAGACTAAAATTAACTACGAATATTGTGTTGAAAATCCGAAAAAAATTGCGGGTTATGGACCAGAATATTGGGGATTAACAGCATCATATTCAAGAAATCCTGACGGTTCTATTGGATATAATGCACATATGCCAAGTAACGATCAAGGTGTGATTTCTCCGACAGCGGCAATTAGCTCAATCGTTTATACGCCAAAAGAATCAATGACATTTATTCGCAATTTATATGAGAATCATAAAGATGAAACTTGGGGAAATGCAGGTTTTTATGATGCTCTTAGTTTAGGAAATAAATGGGTAGCAAAACGCTATTTGGCAATTGATCAAGGTCCAGAAGTTGTAATGATTGAAAATTACAGAACAGGATTATTGTGGAAATTGTTTATGAATGCACCAGAGGTAAAACAAGGTTTAACAAAACTTGGATTTAAATCTGGAAAATACGGAATTTAAAGTTCTATGAAAAATAAGTTAGCATTTATATTTCTGTTGTTTTCGATAGTTGTTTTTGGGCAGAGTGAAACAACTGGAAAAATCAATACAGTTATAATGTCTAAATATGAACTGGGATATGTTTTACATCGTCCAGCAAATGTTAAGGAGAAAAAGCCATTGATTGTTTTTATTTCGGGCGATGGAGAAAAGGGAACCGATTTGGAGAAAGTAAAAATTAATGGTCCTTTAAAATATTTAAAAACACATCAATTAGACGCTTATGTTTTGGCTCCACAATGCAAAGAAGATGAAAATTGGGATATAGAATCAATTTATCAGCTGATTGTGAAAATTCAGAAAGAGAATAAAATCGATTCAGAAAGAATTTATGTTACTGGTTTGAGCTCAGGAGGTTGGGCTTCTTGGAATTTGGCTTTTGCACATCCAGATCTATTTGCCGCAAACGTACCTGTAGCTGGCTTTGTAGATTTGATTCAGTTAGAAAAAACTTGTGAAATAGCCAATATTCCAACCAGAATTTTTCATGGATTACAGGATAATGTGGTAAATGTAAATTATGCCATCACGATTTATAATGAACTGAAAAAGTGTAATGCCAAAGATGTAAAGCTAACCATTTTTGATGATGCAAACCATGACAGCTGGACAAGAGTTTATGATAACAAAGAGATCTATGACTGGATGTTACAGCAAAGAAAAACGAATACAAACAAATAAATAGAATAGAATGAAAAACA
>Ga0308157_10001495_pt1 | contig 47338 bp, 44 predicted proteins | sample PhyBR1_FD_201035 | JGI IMG/M metagenome (GOLD analysis project Ga0308157, IMG submission 201035) | Phyllosphere microbial communities from UC Gill Tract Community Farm, Albany, California, United States - DLSLB.R1 | ecosystem: Host-associated > Plants > Phyllosphere > Unclassified | place: USA... | reverse complement strand
ACCACCACGGATAAGAACAACACTGTGCTCTTGTAGGTTATGGCCTTCACCACCGATATAGCTTGATACTTCAAAACCTGAAGTTAAGCGAACACGGCAAACTTTACGCATTGCTGAGTTAGGTTTTTTAGGTGTAGTAGTGTAAACACGTGTACAAACACCACGACGTTGTGGACAAGCCTTCAACGCAGGAACTTTTGATTTTTCAATCAAAGTCGTACGACCCTTACGGATCAACTGATTTGTTGTTGCCATTTGGCAATTCTCCCGTTAATAAAAAGCCTCAAAAAAATACTACTTTTTTGAGGGCACACAATTGTAAGCGAAGATAGAAAGATGGTCAATATTCGATGCTCTATCAAATATCAACCATTTCCTTATAATTAGGGTGGTGTAAGGGATTTACTAGGCTTAAGCCTAGCTTTTAGGATTTCTTTTTTGTAACTTTACGTTTTATTGGAGCAGTTTCATCCTGTGCTTCAGATGTATCGTTAGAAGATTGCTCTAATTTCTCTTCATTTTCACTTCCCTCAAGTTCTGGCTCATAGTCTTCTTTAGCTTGATCCAATTCTGGATCTTCTAAAGGAACAGCAGGTTTTTGAGGTTCAACCTGTTCATGTGGTTCAACCATTTGCTCAGCTAAAGCTTCCAGACCCTGTTCAACCTGTTCATCCTTTCGGTTTTCATCAACTTCGCGGGTTGCTGTTTTCTTTTTGATGGTAACATTAGAAATAGCTTTATTATCAGGTATTTGAATATCCTGATCTAATTTAATCTCACTTGACTTATCATCAACTTTAGACAAATGTTCCAATAATTTTGGCGTTGCTTGAGCCAATAATGCCAAAGATTTTTCATAAGCCGCAATCGGGGATAACTCTACTCCTTGATGTTGTTGCAAGTAACTTCGGGCATGAGAAAAAATTTGTTGCGCTTTCTGATTTACATCTTCAACCAGTTTCCAACTATACGCCGCACTAATGCCCGCTTCTGCGACTGGAGTCAATTTGCTGATAATCGAAATTTTAGGAATATGATTCAACCACTCCCATTTCATTTCACCGTTTTCATTACTTAACCATTTTTTTAACGAAGCAGTATCATTACTAGAACCCAGCATTTGTTGAAATTGAGAAATATCATGTGTTTTTAACATATTAGATAGCGCTTTAAGTGCCATCAAAACACTTTGCTTTTCAGCAATCTGCCCCAAATCAATTTGTTTAAATACAAACTGGACAATATCCTGTTCTGTCTCTTTATTTAGCTCAAAACCATAGGCACGGCCAACCTGATAAATCATGCGCAAAGACATGACTAATGACAAAGGTACATCAATCGCTGAACCGACCACCCCAGTGGCCCCGGTTACCGCCCCCTGGATAGAGGCAATCCATTTATTCTGTTCTGCCAAAGCCTGACTAATTCGCTTTGATCGGTCCACGTCTTGGGTCAGCTCTTGTAAATCTTTTGCTCCAGCCTGATCCAGCACTGCATCGACTGAACTTATATTTGAGGTAAATTGATTCAGCTGCTCAAAAAAATAATCCGATACTTTTTCTGAAAATTGTGGGGAAACAAAATTGGCGATACGCGTCACTTTACCATACTGATGACCGAGTAATTGTTTCGAGACACCGGGTAAGTACTGGCGCAGCATTTGTTGAGGATTATCATATTTTTGGACTTCAAAAGTACTTGATTGATGAGCACCTCCATTAACCACCTTGCCATTTTTTACGGGCAGCATGACCTTGGTCAAACCGTTCGGTGCGGCATGATTCAGTACATCCATTCCAGCTGCACTGATCTTTTTAGCCACTCCAAAGGCATTTGAGAAGAATCCATGCGAATGTTTATTATTGATATCAGTCATTCTTTATCCTCATTTTCAGTTCTTACAATTATTGATAAATACTAGGTACAGTCTAAGTTTATCTCAATTTTAATATGTATCTTTTAGTTAATTAAACCGGAGAATTTTCACAAATAGATACAGAGGGAAATAGGCATAATATTTGCCATAAGAATTCAAAAACCTTTCTGCTATTATGAATGTAATTGAAATACATGAGTAAGGCGCTGGGTTTTGCTTGAGGCAAACAGTTCATTCAGCCGCATTTACTCAAACCACTACCATATAAGGGATCTGTAGATGAAACGTGTTGTAATCACTGGCATGGGCATTAACTCATGTATTGGTAATTCTTTAGAAGAAGTAACAAATTCTTTGCAAAACGGTATTTCTGGAACACGTTTTAACCCGACTTATGCTGAACTCAATTTTAAAAGTCACGTGAGTGCAGCAGCAGAACAAAACTTTGACAATATTGACCGTAAACTCAAACGCTTTATGGGTGTTTGCGCAATGTATGCCTATAACTCGGCTTTAGCTGCGGTAGAACATGCAGGTTTAAACGTTGATGATCTGGCAGGTAACCCACGTTACGGTATTGCCGGTGGTTCAGGTGGTGGTTCAACTGCTTCTGTTATTGAAATGAACGAATTATTGCAAACCAAAGGTGCGCGTAAAGTTGGTCCTTTCTTTGTTCCTCGTAACATGACCAATACCATTACAGCAAACGTTGGTGTTGCATTCAAATTACAAGGTGTGGCGCATACCATTACTAGCGCATGTGCGACTTCTGCCGATGCAATTGGCTATGCTTACAATCTGATTCAATTGGGCAAACAAGATTTAATGCTGGCAGGTGGCGGTGAAGAAGATCACTGGTCACAAAGCTTGTTGTTTGATGCCATGGGTGCGCTTTGCTCTAAATACAATGACACGCCAGAAAAAGCTTCTCGTCCATATTCTGCTGACCGTGACGGTTTTGTGATTGCGGGTGGCGGCGGTTTTGTAGTGCTTGAATCACTTGAACATGCGCAAGCACGTGGTGCAAAAATCCTTGCTGAAGTTGTCGGCTATGCTGCAAACAGTGATGGTGCAGACATGGTTGCGCCAAGCGGTGAAGGTGCAACACGTTGTGTACTTCTGGCTTTAGAAGAAGCAAAACAACACGGTGTAGATAAAATTGACTATGTAAATACGCATGGTACCTCTACTCCAGCGGGTGACATCACAGAACTTAAAGCCATGGAACGTGCATTTGGTGAAGGTCAGGTTCCTCCACTGAGCTCAACCAAGTCAATGACGGGTCACAGCCTGGGTGCTGCCGGTGTTCAAGAAGCAATTTATTCGGTTCTGATGATGCAAAATGACTTTATTGCACCAAACATCAACGTGACTGAACTGGATGAAGGCGCAAAACCATTTGATATCGTGCTTGAAAAACGTGACACAAAATTGAATACTGTGATGAGTAACAGTTTCGGTTTTGGCGGTGTAAATGCCTGTCTTGTTTTCAAAAAATGGGAAGGCTAAGCTAAGAATTGTTGATCATTCGGCAACGGATGATCAACTTCTGCCACACTGCCCTTAAAAGGGTGAATAGATGGATGCTCCTTCTGATGCTTTCTTGTGGGTAAAAGCATTACATATTATTGCTGTAGTTTGCTGGTTCGCCGCTTTGTTCTACTTGCCACGTTTATATGTTTATCATGCGATGAGTGAGGATGTCACGAGTCATCAGCGCTTCCAGATTATGGAACGCAAGTTGTACCGCGGTATTATGTGGCCTGCAATGGTTGCAACACTGATTACAGCGCACTTTTTAGTGGATTGGGGAGATGCAACTCGGCATTACCATGAAGCACTCTGGTTTTACCTGAAAGTTGGCTTAGTCGGTTTACTGGTGATTTACCATTTTGTCTGCGGCTATTACCGTAAAAAACTGATGGTCGATGCGCATTATAAATCACATAAGTTCTGGCGTTACTTTAATGAAATGCCAACACTGATTCTATTTGCGGTGGTGATTTTAGTGGTAGTTAAACCGCAGTTTTAATCTATTTGATTTAAAAGAGCCTCCAAATAGGAGGTTTTTTTATATTTTTTTTACTTACTCATCCGAATCCTGCTTAAGCCGATTTTTCCATAATATGAATATAAGCATCCGGTGAACCCCAGTTTTTCTTACTTAGCAATACCAGGATACTGTCCAATTTATTAGGCCTTAATATAAATAATTTTCTTATGACTCACTTCTTTAATTCAGTTTGCTTCTTCATGACTGCTGCTTTTGCATTTTTCTTAGCTTAAGTCTCAAAATCATTTTCAGTCCGAAAATCGCTCTGAATTGATCTTGAGGAATGTAGAAAAGTAACATGGTGGGATATAAGCAATAATTTCTTTTTTGATTTTAAAGAAAAAATTCTAATCCGTAACTCAAGGTTAATCTCCTATTCTAACGTGCAATTCGAACTTCACCTTCTATCCCCTTTGGGCTGAATACGATTTGCCATAATTGTAATTCTCGTGCACGAAATGCTCCTGCACAGGCATTTAAGTAATAATTAAACATTCGCTTAAAGCGGATACTATAATTGGCTTCAATTTCTGGCCATGTTTGAATAAATCTTTCCGACCAAGCCCGAAGTGTTAAGTCATAGTCGGTACCAAAATTATGCCAATCTTCCATAATAAATTTGCCACTACTAAAATGAGCAATTTTTTCAATTGAGGGTATGTATCCATTGGGGAAAATATATTTACTTATCCAAGGATCAGTACTGATTCTTGTTATATTAGAACCAATGGTGTGCAATAAAAACAATCCATCAGCATTCAAATTACGTTGTACGACTTGAAAATAGGTGTTGTAATTTTTCAACCCTACATGCTCAAACATGCCTATTGATGCAATACGATCGAAGCGATCATTTAAGTTGCGATAATCCATGAGCAAAATTTCAACATCGAGTCCTTTACATCGCTCAACTGCTAGTTTTTGTTGTTCTTTAGAAACGGTAATACCTGTAACCGAAACCTGATAATTTTTAGCTGCATACTCGGCTAACCCTCCCCAACCACAACCAATATCTAATAATCGCATACCGGGTTTCAAGTCAAGTTTACGACAGATTAAATCGAGTTTTTGTTGTTGGGCTTGGAAAAGATTATCGGTATTTTTCCAGTAGGCACAGGAATATTGCATAGATGGATCAAGCATATGGGTAAAAAGATCATTGCCGAGATCGTAATGTTCTTCACCCACCTTCCATGCTCTTTTTTGAGTCTGTAAATTTCTAATTCGAGCAATCGCAATTCTGAGGATATCTTTTAAATTGTGCGGTAATTTTTCATCTAATTTGGCACGTAAAATTTTATAAAATAAAATATCCAACCTGTCGCAATCCCACCAGCCATCCATATAACTTTCACCCAGACCTAATGAGCCTTGCTGTAAGACACGGTTATAAAAATTATCATTATGTATGTGTATGTCATAAGGCTGGTCACCATTAATATGAATACCCGCTTCATCCAATAATTTTACCAAGATATCTCTTAGGCCATCGTTTTTATGCCCAACATAGATATTCATATTCACTCCTATTTATTCTATTTTTTTGAGTTTTATTAAATAGTTATTTAATTCTAGATTGTTCAACCTCTTGTGAAGGTAATTCCACATATCAAATCAAGCTTATTTTTTTAGCAGCAATTTATCAGCCATTTGAGAATCCGGACTTTGCGCTCTGAAGAGATTAGCTAATCATTGCAAAATTTTGGCTCTTAGACTGTTTTTCTAATGTTAAGAGATAGGATTTCTATTGTAAGTAATTTATTAAAAAAGGATTTTCTCATCAATAGAGTCAGCGTCTGCTGAATCCGCGACCTATTTTTTAATTTTGATCGGGTTTGGCTCTGGTTCGGCTTTTTTTCAAGTTAATTTCTTGGCCGCCATTCTTGGTTAACTCAATTTTCAATCATTATTAAAAATGAGCCTCATAAAAAAGAGAGTGGATAAAACCACTCTCTTTTTAATTGTCTGAATCAATAGTTACTATATGTCTAAAGACTGAATACGCTTCTTCATCCGTGGTTTATATAGCAATTGATAAGTTACCCCAAGAATTAGTAACCAAAGCGGACTAATCATTAGGGCTTTTAAAGTATCAGCCTCTAAACTCAAAATAATTAAAGCAAACAGCATGAAAGCTAAAATAATATATGACATCCATATCCCACCCGGCATTTTGAAAGTCGATTTGGCATGCAATTCAGGACTACGTTTTCTATAGCGAATGTAGCAGACCATGATCAGGCTCCAGATACTAATGAACAGGATTACGCATAATGAACTGGCCAAGGTAAACGCTTCAATAGTATTCGGTACGAAATACTGCAATGCTGCACCCGCCATAATAAAGCAGCAAGAAAAAATAAGCCCTTTGGCAGGAACTGCACGTTTGGACAACTGGCTTAGGGTTTGCGGTGCCTGACCATCTTTAGCCAAACCAAACAACATCCGGCTGGTAGAGAAGACGCCACTATTCATGGAGGACATCACTGAAGATAAAACCACCAGATTCATAATAATGGCAGAGGTTGGAATTCCAGCATGCAGGAATAAAGTCACAAATGGACTCTGATCCCCAGGAATCTGGTTCCATGGTGTAACCGACATCACCACAAAGAGGGACAGAACATAAAATAGAATAATTCGGGTCGGAATTGCATTAATTGCTTTAGGCAGATTCTTTTCAGGATCTTTAGTTTCCGCTGCCATGGTTCCAATCAGCTCTACCCCAACAAAGGCAAATAGTGCAATCTGGAAGCCGGCTAAAAACCCGCTTGCGCCTTTCGGGAACATGCCACCATGTGACCAGACATGACTAAAGCTTGCTACAGCACCTTGCGGTGGCTGGAACTGCATGAACACCATATATCCGCCAATACCAATCAAGCCCAAAATGGCTAAAATTTTAATGAGCGCAAACCAGAATTCAATTTCACCAAACAGTTTTACGGTCAGCAGATTAATACCTAACACCAACAGTACACAGCCTGCACTGATGGCGGCCTGCCCCATAGGGGTAAAAGCTTCTCCAGGCGGCAGCCAAAAACCGAGATAATTGATAATGGCAGCCAAATCCGCAATACCGACTAACACCCAGCCCAGCCAATACGACCAGCCGATATAATAACCCGCAGCCGGGCCAATCAGATCATGCGCCATATCGATAAAGGATTTGTAATGCAGGTTGGAAAGCAAAATTTCACCTAATGCGCGCATCAGGAAAAAAAACATCGCACCAATAATCATGTAGATGATCAGAATAGACGGTCCAGCCAAGGAAATGGTTTTCCCGGAACCCATAAACAAACCTGTACCAATGGCGCCACCAATCGCAATCAACTGTAGATGACGGTTGGAGAGTTTCCTTTGTAATTCATGCGGAGAGGATGAATCATCCAATTGATTCGTTTTCATATTTCAACATCCTTATAGCACTGTATAAATCAGGCATTCTGAATTGAGTGAAGGCTTCCACTGCACTCAATCCTGCCTCTTGATAAATTTCTGCTTTAATCAAGACAGTTGCACTATTCCTTATCTGGTTGTGGGAGGGTATTAAAAAAATAAAAGTTAAAAATTACTTTTGTGCTGCGGTCACCGCAATTTCAATCAACCAATCCGGATTCACCAGATTCGCCTGAATGGTGGCACGTGATGGTGCTACGCAGTCTTTTAACCAATCGACCCACACTGTATTCATAGTTTTAAAATCTTCAAGGTTTTTTATGTAAATCTGCGCTGATAATAATCGTGACTTATCACTATTGGCCTGCGCCAACAAGCTGTCAATTGTGGCGAGAATATCCTGAGTTTGCAGTTCAATATCCTGTGCTGTGGTTTTTGGAACCTGCCCAGATAAATACACGACTTGATTAAAAATCGTGACTGCGCTCATGACTTCAGTGCTGTTGATTTTTTGGATATCTGAATGTGACATATTAATTTCCCTATTGTGAATAACTGGATCTTGAATCAATAAACTTTTAAATTCTAATGCTCAATTTCAAATTGAACCCGAGCCGTGACTGCACACATTAATTCGTAGCCCACCGTCCCCGAACTTGCTGCCACATCATCAATGGCTAAAACCGCACCTTTTGAGGAGGTCCCCCAAAGCACTACTTCACTGCCAATTTCAGCATCGGGAATGTGGGTCAGATCAACTGCCAGCATATCCATACTGACCCGACCTAGCGTTTGGGTTCGAACTGAATTGACCAGCACAGGCGTGCCGGTTTTCGATATGCGCTGATAACCATCGGCATAGCCACAGGCAACAATGCCAATCTTTAAGGGTTCGGAGGCAATAAAATGTGAACCATAACCAATACTTTCACTGGCTTTGACTTCTTGCACAGCAATAATTTTACTTCGCAGGGACATGCTCGGTTGGAGCTGCCAGTCCTGAATGCTATGTGTAGGATAATCGGGGGAACTGCCGTAGAGCATAATGCCGCTGCGGATATAATCGGAATGTAGCTGTTGGGAATAACGCAGGATGGCGGCGCTATTACTGATCGAGCATTTTCCCGGTAAATCTTTGATGATTTCTTCAAAAATATGTTGTTGATAGAAAATACCCGGCTCACCCAAGCGTTCACCATCCGCGTCGGAAAAATGCGTCATATGCGTTACAGATTTCACACACCCAAGTTGCTTCAAAATGTGCCATGCCGCTTGATAGGCTTCAGGATTAAAGCCCAAGCGATTCATGCCACTGTTCATTTTCAGAAACACATCAAACTTTGCGGAACCTTGAAACTGCTGCAACCAGTCTATTTGATACTGACTGTGGACGGTAAAACTGAGATTTAATTCGGCACAATCATGCAAATCCTGAGCATCAAACAGACCTTCGAGAAGCAAAATCTGACCCTGCCAACCCAGTCTGCGAATACGCTTTGCTTCCGCAATATCGAGTAAGGCGAAACCATCTGCCTGTTGAAAAGCATCGTAAACACGCTCGATGCCATGACCATAGGCATTGGCTTTGACCACGGCAAAAACCTGACTGTCAGGCATCATTTGACGTGCAACCGCTAAATTATGGCGTAATGCCGGCTGATGGATCACAGCAGTAATGGGACGTGACATCTATTCATCCTTGAATATGGATTTGAGGTAAATTAAGCCGCGCTCGGATAACGCTGAATCGATAAACCTTCGGTATTAATATCGGTTTTATGATTGAGTACTAAATCACTGATCAATTTGCCTGAACCACACGCCATGGTCCAACCCAAGGTGCCATGACCGGTATTTAAAAACAGGTTACTGAAACGGGTCGCACCAATAATTGGTGTGCTGTCCGGTGTCATTGGACGTAAACCGGTCCAGAATGTCGCCTGTTGCATATCACCACCCGGGAATAAATCCTGAGTCACCATTTGCAAGGTTGCACGGCGATTTTCATTTAAGCCATGATTGTAGCCGCTGAGTTCTGCCATACCGCCGACACGAATACGCTCATCAAAACGGGTAATCGCAATTTTATAAGTTTCATCAAGTACCGTAGATTGCGGAGCAAAAGCCGGGTCTACAATTGGGATAGTGAGTGAATAGCCTTTCACTGGATAAACGGGTAAATCCAGATTCAGCGGTTTTAAGAAATCACGTGAATAACTACCAAAAGCCAGTACATAACGATCTGCGGTGAGCACTTTTCCATCTACCACCACACCTTTGATTTCATCACCTTCGACCACCAGTTTTTCAACGCTCTGGTTAAATTTAAAATCGACACCCATATTTTTGGCAAGGTTGGCTAAGGCATTGGTAAACAGGTAACAATCCCCTGTTTCATCATTCGGCAAATGCAAGCCACCCACCAGTTTATCTTGGGCAAAGGCTAAGGCAGGCTCGACTTTAGCTAAATCTTCTTTAAGCAGTAATTCATAATCCACGCCGCATTCTTTCAGTACTTGAATATCACGCTGTACAGCTTCAAGTTGTGCTTCATTACGGAAGACTTGCAGAGTGCCTTTAGAACGGTTTTCATAGTGAATACCGGTGGCTTTACGCAAGTCTCTTAAGCAGTCGCGACTATATTCGGCCACGCGTGTCATACGTTCTTTGTTAATCGCATAACTTTGCGGGTTACAGTTTTTCAGCATTTGCGCCATCCACTGCAACTGCCACATGCTGCCATCCATATTGATGGCGAGCGGTGCATGATGTTGAAACATCCATTTCACTGCTTTAAAGGGAATACCAGGTGCTGCCCATGGCGTTGAATAGCCGGGAGAGATTTGACCTGCATTACCAAAACTGGTTTCTTCTGCCGGGCCTGCCTGACGGTCTAACACAGTCACACTTGCACCTTGCTGCGCGAGGTAATACGCACTTGCAACGCCAATAACACCACTACCCAATACAATTACGCGCATTTCAAATCCCTCGAGCAACATCTAGTTTATTTACCTAGTATATTTTCGGTTTAATAGTTTTTTTCACTGTTTTATTGACTATAATCTAGGTAATTCGATGGATTTATCGTGAAAAAAATCTAAAAAAAGGAAAAAACTGATGCGTAAATTAGACCGTACCGATCATCAGATTTTAGACATCTTGCAAAAAGATGGACGGATTGCGATTAGCGAATTGGCGGCTCGGGTAAATTTATCTACCACCCCCTGTTCAGAACGGGTGAAACGTTTAGAACGCGATGGCATTATCATGGGCTATTACGCACGTTTAAACCCGCAACTGGTCGATCGGAATTTGCTGGTGTTTTTAGAAATCAAATTATCTGCCAAATCGGGAGATGTGTTTGATCAGGTGGCACGTGATTTAGTGGAAATTCCGGAAGTTTTAGAATGTCACCTTATTTCAGGCGAGTTTGATTATCTGGTCAAAGCACGCCTCAAAGAAATGAGTGCTTATAGACGCTTGCTGGGTGACTTGTTAAAAAAATTGCCTTCCTCTGCTTCCTCGCACAGTTATATTGTCATGGAAGAAGTCAAAGAAACTTTATATCTGGATCTGGGTTGATTCAGTGAATGTTTATTTTAATTCTAGAAATTAAAAAGGATCAGCAGATCCTTTTTAGGGATTGAAAAATAAATTTTAATTTAGCGTTCAAGCTAGTTTAAATGATCCAGCAACTCGGCAAAGCTCTGTATTCTGGCTTTCGGTTTTGCTGCAGTGAGTTCCTCATCTGCACCATAGCCATATTCTACGGCGATGGTTTCGATTCCATTGTGACGCGCCCCAAAAATGTCATGTTCACGGTCTCCGACCATTAAGCATTCTTCAGGCTTTAATTGCTCTTTTTCAATAATATAAGCAATTAATTCGGCTTTATGGGTACGCTCGCCATTGAGCTCGCTGCCATAAGGATGCACGAAATATTGCAACAACTCGAAATGCTCTAAAATTTGTCGTGCATATACTTCAGGCTTCGCGGTAGCTAAAAATAAACGATAGCCTTGTTGCTGCAAGGTTTTTAAAGTTTCAGCCACATCATCAAATACATGATTTTCATATAAACCCGTGACAGCAAACCGTTCCCGGTACCCCATCAAGGCTTGTTCAGCCAAAACATCATCAACGGCCACATTTAAAATTTTTGCCAAGGAAGCTTTGAGCGGCGGGCCAATGATCCAGTCAATATTGACATCATCTGCAATCGGATGACCCACTTTATTTAAGCCATAACGTGCGCTGGTGGTAATCCCCACTTTTGGATCGGTTAATGTTCCATCTAAATCAATCAAAATATTTTTAATCACAGACTGACCCTTTCCTCTTAAATTTTTACTTCACAAATACTATCGAGACTTGGCTCAAAGTTGCCTATACTAACGCAAATTTTGTAAAGAAGGACATCATTGTGCGCCCTACTGTACTTTGCTTTTCTGGTTTAGATCCCTCGGGTGGAGCTGGCTTGCAGGCAGATATTGAAGCGATTGGTCAAAGTGGGGCACATGCAGCAATTGCCTGTACTGCCCTGACCATTCAAAACTCGCAACAGGTGTTTGGCTTTGAAGCAACTTCAAAAGAATTACTGCTGGCTCAGGCCAATGCAGTCGTGAATGATTTACCGATTAAATGCGTTAAATCTGGCATGTTAGGTACTACAGATAATATTGCAGCTTTAGCCGATTTTTTACGCGAACATCCTGAATACCTCTACGTTCTTGATCCGGTGCTGGTCGCCAATAGCGGTGGCTCACTGGGTAATCAAGAAACACTGGTAAAAGCTTTTATAGAGTTGATTCCGCTTGCCACAGTCCTTACCCCCAATACGGTAGAGCTTCGTGCATTAACTGGCGTTGAAGACCTTGATCAAGCGACCGCCAAGCTGTTTGAAATGGGTGCCAAAGCCGTGTTAGTTAAAGGTGGACATGAAAACACCCCAGACTATATTCGCAATGCTTTATATATAGATGGCAAGCTGGTTTCTGAAACCCGATGCCCTCGCCTTGAAGGTGAATACCATGGTTCGGGTTGCTCACTCGCAAGTTTCATTGCCGGTCGTTTAGCGCAAGGTGATGATTTGAAACAAGCGGTAAATCATGCTGAAACCTGGTTGTTTGGAGTACTTAAAAAAGCCGAAATACCTGTACCAAACGGACAACGAATTCCTAAGCGTTTCTAAAAAACATGAATGATAAACCTGATCATCAACTGCTTTATATCCTTGGAGATCAGGTTTTTTGTATTTACTTTTAGTAGCTAAACTCTGGATTTTATGAGGCCACTAAAAAATAAGACATGGATGAAATATGTTTTATGATGTTCATCATTTAAAACTAGACTATAAGTTCTTTAATCTTGGTCGTCGATCCATTTTTTTTGACTGATTCTATGCCTTTCTCACGTGATTGTTCACTTGAATAAAATCGACTGCGTCCAATAATCTGATAATTCACAGCTTTTAAATTGAAATAAGGCTTACCATTTTTCGCTTCTAAGCGTTCGTAACGGCTGTCATTTACGCTATTTCTCCGAACTGATTCAATGCCTATATGTACGGAAGATTTTGCCTTATATAATTCACTGCTCAGAATCACTTCGCCATTTCCAGCTTTTAACACAAAGCGATATTGTCCATCATCTGTTTTATTGATCTCATACCATCCCGCCATATATAAACCTTTCTTATTATTTTTAAATTTATAGGGAAATTATAGTCTTAGTTCTAAAAAATATTATTGTTTTATAAAATATAAATAATTATTAGTTTTTAATAGGGTTATTTTGTAATCAAAAATGGTTATGGTTAGGTTCAATAAAAGTTCATTCTACACAACTAAATTTGGCTTAAATCTCTTAAATAAAAAAACAAAGATCAAGAGAATAAAGGAATATCTAATCTCTTAATCCCTACTCAGGTCTAGATAATTTTCTTGGAATAAGTGGCTTTCTGCATTTCTAAAATTTCCACACAAATCTGTAAGCTCAGTTGGCTTTGTTTGGGTAAGTACTGCTCGAGTGTGGTTAATAACAATTGTGAAATTTCCTGTTGTAATTCCACACTGCGACCAGTCAATAAAGAAACTTTGGCATGTACATAAGCTTGTGAAGCATCTCCCGCACCAATCACATAATCGTGCTGGCAAATGGCACGACTTTTGACTTCATTCGCAGAACCTACATAGGCGCCATCTAAGAGAGCTTGATTTAAAGCCAGCAGGAGAGGCTTGGTTTCCAGGCTTTCAATATTGTCTGAATATTCAAGGTGGATATGGGGCATAACAAAAATTCTTTAAAATGATTTCTGGTGTTATACCATGCCATTTTCTCAATCATAAAGGCAATCAATGTTTAATCAACAGTGCCACTCTTTATAAAAGAAATAATAAGAATAACTGCCGCCTTTTAATAAAACTAAATCCAAAAATATCTATCCACAAAAATAACGGTTCAAAAATTAATTCCAGCCTCATAAAAAAGCCCTAGCATTTCAGCTAGAGCTTTTAAATTTCTATCTGTGTGAATTAAGCTTTTTTCACAAATTCAGATTTTAATTTCATTGCCCCAAACCCATCAACCTTACAATCAAGATCATGGCCATCGCTTGAGTCAGGTAATAAACGTATGTTCTTTGCCTTGGTTCCCACTTTAATAACAGATGAAGAACCTTTAATTTTCAAATCTTTAATTAGGGTAACAGTATCGCCATCAGCCAGGACATTACCATTTGAGTCTTTAATAATGGTTGTTTGCTCAGCGCTGCTTTCATCCTCTTTCCACTCATAAGAGCATTCTGGACAAATCAGCAAATCGCCATCTTCATAGGCATATTCTGAATTACATTTGGGGCAATTTGGCAAAGACATAAAAAACCTCAAAAAGTCTACTATAGCATTTTATAAGCCAATCTCTTGCTTAAAACCCTATTTATTTTATGGAATAAAAGCAGGTAAGATGAATATCAACCTTGTTCCAAAACCTGTTTAAGTACAATTACATGGTTATAGTCTTCACTTTTGGCAGCAGTAATTAAAGTCACTGTTTGCTGCTGAGCCATCTCTCGAATTTGCTGCAATATTTCCGGTTGCTTAAGCAATTTTACCTTATAGCAGCGTTGAAATACTTCCCAATGTTCTGGATCATGCGCGTACCATTTTCGCAGTTCAGTCGACGGTGTAATTTCCTTGGGCCATAGATCAATTTTAGCATTTTCCTTTTTGAGGCCTCTGGGCCAAAGTCGATCGACTAAAATCCGTTTGCCATCTGAGGCTAAGACTTTAGCATAGGCACGTTTGATCTGAATTTGCGTCATCTATATTGCATTCATTTCTATTAATCTGGTATTTCAGGAGTAATTAATAAAGTGAGCAGTTGCAAAGATTCCTGCCATCCTAAATAGCAGGCTTCGACTGGAATCACATCGGGTATACCCGACTGGGTGATATTCACTTCAGTGCCTACAGAAACAGGATTTAATTGAATAATGACTTCAATTTGACCGGGTAAATTTGGATCATCAAACTGGTCGGTATAACGCAATAATTGGTTTGGAATCAGTTCATGATAAGTTCCACCAAAGGACTGGCTTGAACCGGTAGAAAAATTATTAAAGGACATTTTATATGTTCCACCGACTTTGGCTTCGAGATGATGAACTTTGGCAGTAAAACCATTCGGCGCCATCCACTTGACTAAGGCATCAGGATCAATAAATGCCTTAAATACCCGTTCAGGGGGCGCGTTAAATACACGGTGAATTTTGACAGTATTAGGCATTTCTTGTTCCCGGATTTTTATTGTTTTGTTTCTTCAGTCTACTGCAGTCGCTACATAAATCTGTATTGCTTTGGTAGGAGTCTGATTGTTTTTTTCATAAACAAACAGGTGAAATTCACCCACTTTTTATCCTTGAAAAATACAGATGAACCAGTTTAACTGCCCATTTTTCTTGATCATTTATAATTCTAAGCGATAGCATTCGTCAGCTAGATAAACCCTGTATAGGCTCTGCTTGTTGTAACTTGGAAATTTCTTCTAACTTTTGGGTTTGTGCCTTGTCACTACTCAGAGTCTGAATTAAATCGTCTGCAAGCTGGTTCAATAAAAGCAAATCATCTTCACTCATCTGCCTTACCTGTTTATCCAGAATACATAAACTGCCTAACACCAAGCCTTGCTTATTGCGTAAGGGTACACCTGCATAAAACTTAATTTTATTTTTATTCAACTCTGGATTATGGCTAAAACGCGGATCCCGGTCTATATCCTCAATAATCAGTGCTTCATTTTGATGAACCAAATGGGTACAAATAGATTCCTCGCGAGGAATGCCAGCTTCTATCGGATTCTGATTTTCATCTGCCAGTGGACTGGCTGGAGTATTCACCCATTTTTCATCGACCAGGGAAATTTGCGCATATGTCACATTAAATGCCTGACAAGCTTCTTCAATATATTGCTGATAAATTAATAAAGTTTCAGGTTCAAGTAATTGTAATTCATGCAAAGCTGCCAAACGTTCTGGTTCATTTTCAGCAAGCAATTCACGTGCAGGGTTTTCACCGTGTTGTAGCATGAGAGCATCAATGCTCAACATCAATTCGTTCACTGTAGAGACTACGGCATCCGGTTGGAAACGGTTTTGAATTTCATCCCTCAATTCATCGCTGGTATTGCCCCATGTGGCAAAAATAATTTTTGTATTGGGTAACTGTTTACGGATGCGATGATTCAGTAATCGAATTTGCGCCAAAGGCTGTTGATGAAATATAGAAATGCACATCAACTGAATATCTTGTGGCACTGACTCAAGCACATCTGTTTTTGATTGAATCAGTACTTCACTATGACTTTGCGCTGCAATTTTTCTTAAGTTTAAACCATGGGCCAACATGGAAGATGCCAGTACATCAATTTCCCAACGTGCACCCAAGCAAATGACTTGTACTGGATCATTTGTCTTTGGACTTGGATACTTATGTTGAAAATCATGATTAAATAATTTCAAACCTTGATGCATCCTTAAACGATGCTCCGCGCTTGCTTCAGTACTATGTCCTTGGGAAAATAAGCGAATTGCGGGAATAGCAACATCATCATAAAAGCTTATGACCTTACGAACGACGACTTCTTCACTGGGCTTCTTCGGTAATTTTTGTTGAATATAATCCTGTGCAACTTCAAGCGCATCATCTACATCATCCGCAACCAAACGCTGGTAAAACCGTTCCGGTGGCGTCAGTACCGGTTCACTGCCAATCAGGATTTTAATAAATCCCAAAGCCGGAATATAATTGGACAATACCAATAAACATGCTGTCACTGGAGTCGAGAGAATCAGGCCAGCTGGCCCCCATAAGGTGGTCCAGAATGTTGCTGCTAGAATAATCGCCAAAGTGGAAAGACCGGTACTTTCTCCATATAACCACGGCTCAATCATATTGTTACTAATCAACTCAAGTAATAGAATCAGCCCAATGGTCCATAGCACCATATCCCAGCCCGGATCGACTGCAAATGCCAGAGTAATGGGAAATAAGGCCGAGATCATTGGACCGACATAAGGAACGAAGCGCATGCCTATAGCCACAATCCCCCACATAATTGCAGCAGGTACACCAATCAGCCATAAGCCTAATGCCATGGGAAGACCATAAGTGACATTCACCAACAGTTGCATCCGCAGATAGGTTCCGATCCGGTTCGCTGCTTCATCCAGTGCATCTGTACCGACATTTAAATTGCCACCCAGCAATTTCAATAGCCGGTCATGCAAGTCTTTACGGCTCAGTAAAATCAGCACCACAAACAGAAAAACAATACCGGCAGTCGCCAAAGGACTGAGGATTTTTGATCCCCACTGCAGAGCTGCTTCAGCGTCACTTTGTTGCTGCCCCACCACTTCTACCTGTTGTACATCCTCTTTTTTATTAACCGGAGCCACATCCTGTATTGAACTTTCCACCGTATCAATGGTCTTGATAGCACCGTCCCATACACTTGGCCCAGAAGTAAAACTTTTTACCGAATCGAGTTTTTGTTTAATGGTGTCCTGATATTGGGGCAACTCCTGACTTAAATTCCCCAATTGATAACCAAGATAAGTTGCGGCCCCACCCAAGACACTTAAGGCAAATAGCACCACCAGTGCAATCGATGGCAGTTGCGGTAAGCCCCATTTTTTTAAGCGTGCCACTAAAGGTTCAAGTAAAAATGCCAAGAGCACCGACAGCGCTAAAGGAATTAAAATATCTTTTCCAAAGTAGAGGGCTAAAATAATCAGCGCAGCAATCACAAATCCCGCCATTACACGTAAAATATGCTGAGTTTGAGTTTCATCATTTATTGGAGGCAACGGAGATTCTGAATTTAGAGTTTTTCCCTTATTCACGTTAATATCCTTATTATTTTTTATCCCTACCTCTCTATTTAAGATTTTTTTGTGCTGAAATTCTAGAGAATTACTGTAAATAAAAGCCTTTTCTCTCACCTCATTTTTAGTTAAAAAGCATTATCTTTGCCAAATCTGGAAACATAAAAACACCCTAACCATTTGCATCGTCAGGGTTGCTTGGTCTTTCACTCAACAAGCGGAAATTTGACTTCAGCTTTATTTGAATTCAGACACTATATTTGGACTATTATTCAGTGATTTGAATTAGCTTTGAAGTTCATCTTCCAAGTCTTCGTCGTCATAGACATAAGCCATACACCCCCAGCCATCATATTCACCGCCGTGTTGTTCAGCTATTTTAGTGAACCATTCCTCAATATCGACAATGTCTGAATAGTCAGGTTCCATATACACATAAATAGTGATAATCCACTCTAACGTATCGGCTTCTTCATCTTCAAACAGACTGATTTTCTGTTCTTCTTTCAGCAAATAAAGTGCACATTTTTCGGCTTGTTCTTGGGTTTGAAAAGCAATAGAAAATTCAATTTCATGTGCTTCAGTCAGGTCATCGCCATCTTCAGCCATTTGCCAAAGTACGTTACCATTTTCGTCATCTGGGAATTGTTCAAAATCGCGTGTCATGGGCATTTCCTTATCGTAATCATTTAAATCTGTAACATTGTACCCAGATTAGCTCAAGTTTGTTTCATTTTAGCGATTCAAAAGATTCTTTCTCTTGCTCATTGGTTAAAGTCACTTTCCGTTTTATCCGTTCAAACTGGTATTTACTTCTTCATCCCTGCAGCATCTGTACCTGCACTGGGCTTTGTTACTTTCGTTATTTTTCTTTCACCCAATTTATTGCACGGTAAAACCATGCCGCTAAAATACTTATTGCTGTGATCATTGGTATAGTACTGAGGTAATTCACTATTATCTCAAAAACCTTGGCTTAGACTGGTCATTTTTGATCAATTTTCAATTACCACAACCTAGGATATTATTTCTATTTTTATCGGATAAAATTAAGAAAAAACACACTTTTAAAGTTATTAATGATTTAAAAATATCTGTAATTATCTTTAAGCCCGGCTCTTATTGACACTGTTCACTCCAACCAATGCATCCTAGACCAGCTATACAATTCCTGTCATACGGGGTTGTATTTTGATTCCTAGATCAGAAAGGTACATTTCCTTTAATTTCAACATTCGCTCCTGTAAAGGGTTGTTTAAATGCCAAATAACTCGCATGTAAAGCCATACGTTTTAAGGGGCTTTGGTAAGGTTCGGGGTGATACAGCTTATCGCCAGTAATCGGATGTCCGATATATTGCATATGCACCCGGAGCTGATGCGAACGTCCGGTAACAGGAGTGAGCAATACACGGCTAATATCTTCAGCTTCCGAATAATCCAAAACCTGATATAGGGTTTTGGCCGCTTTGCCCAATTCAAAATGCACCATTTGACGGGGACGGTTTTCCCAATCTGTAAGCAGTGGAACTTCGACACTTCCCTCACCCGCAAGCTTGCCTTGTACCAAAGCGATATAGTTTTTTTGTACGGTACGCGCCTGGAACATTTTACTGACCGCGACTTCTGCATCCCGGTGTTTAGCAAACATAAGTATGCCTGAAGTTGCCATATCTAGACGATGGGTGATTTTGGCATGGGGATATTTTTCCAGGACACGTAAATATGCACTGTCCTGGTGTTCAGGCAAACGCCCCGGTACGGACAACAACCCTGCAGGTTTTTCGATGACCACCAGATCTTCATCTTCATAGACAATAGCAAGCGGTTCTTGCGGTGGCATATAAATAAAGTTTTTGTTAATGGGCATGTGCGGATAGTGTTTGAGAGAATGGGCGCAAAATAACAAGGTGAGATAATGCTGTCAATCCAACTTCAACCTAGGGCTAAGATTGGATTATTTATTGTTTGCACCTGATTTTCCAAATGCAGGTTTAAGTTGATCTGAGAGATCATCTTCAATCAATTGCAGCACCTGATTTTCTACCTCATATTGCTGAATGGTAATTTTAAACTGACACTGAAACCATTGATTTAAATGCAATGCATAAGTCCCTTTGTGACCTAGTCCCAAATGTTGTTTCAGCCGATTTTTAAGTCCGGTAATTGATGACCCCACATACATGACTGCGCAAGGTGCATTTAATTTTGCACAAGCATGGGTTGCCTGTTCTTTAAAAGTAAGAAAATGATTAAATGTCTGGTTAATATCGCCGTCTACTTGTTCAATGATATAAATTGCTTTAGAGATTTTGGGTAAATCATCCAATGTTGAAAATATAAATTCCTGAACAGGTAGAGCTGTTTTTGCAATGTAGCCCTGTTGAATAAGCGTATCTAAATAACCCATATGATTTTATTACAATACAATGATTTATTTAATATTTTAGCAGCTAAAAAATAGAATTTAACGGTATTTTTTATTTTAAAATTTCAAAGGATTAAGTAAAATTCTACTGAAATTTTATCCAAACTCCCCTTCAACCATCCCGTTCACATACTTCTATCCATTAATCTGCAAGATAATAATCAACCGTTGAAACCACGCGTACTTTTTTCAAATACGGCGTATTACTGTCTCGGTCTTCAATACTGAACAAGCCCTGATTGGCTGACTTAATTTTACCTAAACCGCTTTTAGAATCAGCAGCAAATTTTTCCGCAACACTGCGGGCATTTTCGGTGGCTTGTTCAATCATGGCAGGTTTGATGTCATTGAGTTTGGTAAATAAATATTCGGTTCTTTGCCCAGAATCATCTCCGCCAAAGGCAATGCCTTTTTTACCTAAAGCCACCAAGCGACTTTGTGCAGCACGTACCGCATCTATTTTGTGGGTATATACAGTTATGGTTTGATGTGCGGTATAACGGAGTGCAACATTTTCATTACCGCCATATTGCTGGGCATATTTATCCGTTGTACTGGGTGAAGCGGTAGTAATTTCCTCGGCAGTAAAACCTTCATTTTTCAAGAATGCCTGAATTTGCTGAGTGTTTATTTCCATGCTGTCGTACAACTGAGTCAGGTCCTGGCTGGCAGAGCTAAAGCGAATGGGCCAAACCGCTACATCGGCTTTCACTTCGCGTTCAGACAAGCCTTTGACCGAAACAATACGTTCGTATTGTTTAATTTTCAGTGCGCTGCTGCCTAAAATCCATCCTGCAATAATCATCCCTAGACAAATAAAAACGCCTAAAATAAGTGCGGGTTTGAGCTGATTCATTGGACTAAATTCCTTTTTAGCATGACTTTAATTTGAGTTTTACGGTGGTTATTTTTATCGCATCAGTAGGAAAGTATTAATTAAATTATTGTGATAGTGGTACGTTTGACTGTGTATTCAGAATGTTGAAAATACAGCGTTAAATTTTAACTTTTACCCATAAAGTATAAAGCAATCAAGGGCACTAAGTTAAACAGTAAAATACCTACTTTATAGACCGCCATTCCCCCATAATGAATTGCATCAAAAGTCGCATCTGACAGGTTGAACCATTTTCCATGGACTTGTTTAATCCAGTCACGCGCAAAAATAATAGCCAAAAACCAGATCATTAATATGATGTAATTGATGAGTACTGCGGAAAGCAAAAAACGACACCAAAAATCAAGATTCATATTGATTCTCTACGTGGTAGCTCATGATTTCTAAAATAACAGATTTAATATGCTGAAACGAGTTGCTGATTTGTATCTACATTATTGGGTTTAAAGTCTATTGCAGATTTATGATTTTTAATTTTTTTATATTTTAATTGTTTTTTATTCGCTAGAAAATTCTTGAGGGTGTTAGGGAAAACATAATGTTTAACTTCAACAATTATAGCTTTGTAAGCGATAACCTTATGCCTATAAACTTGTGATCTATAGCGTCCTAAGCCGAATCGAGACCTTTTGGGTAAGTACTACACTCACGTTATACGCAACTAGTAGCAATCTACTCTTTTCGATCCCCGTCACACCCTTGAGATATAATTTAACAAGTTAGGCTCGGGATTAATTTCCTAAGATCTGTCTATTTCAAATGATTTTAGGAAAATTTCCCTTAAATAGCGTATTAAAAAGAATTTTTTATTAAATTAATGTACATTCTGGTTTTTTATTGCGGTTTAATTAAGTTTATTGAAATTAATTTCAGGTTATTTGGTCCTGTGAAAAATATGGTGCATAAAAAAACCTGCCCAATGGCAGGTTTTTTTATGCACGTTAAATCAGTGATCGTGATGTAAATACTCAGGTTCTTTCGGTAGAGCAAAACTACATAAGAAGCAAATTACCAGCATTACCACGACATAAACAAAGAACAGATTTTCAATTCCGGCATCTTTAAACTGTAGCGCTACAGCAGGCGCCGTTCCACCAAATATCGCATTACCTACAGCATAAGAAAAGCCAACACCGAGTGCACGTACATGCGGTGGGAACATTTCCGCCTTAACCAGACCACTAATAGAGGTATAGAAACTTAGCAGCATCATCATAAAAATCAGCAGCAAGGTCACAATGACTGGCGAATAGCTAAAGTATGGCATGGCAATGACCATCACTGGATAGATAAAGATTGCCACGGACGCACTGAATGCCAACATTGCAGCACGACGCCCAATACGGTCAGAAATCGCACCAAAAAGTGGTTGTGCAACCATAAAGATAAACAGGGCCGCAGTCATCATGTAACCAACAGTTCTACCCTCAATCCCCAAATTGGTCATATAGGTTTTTGAGTAAACGGTCAGCACATAAAAACTTAAAGAACCTGCGGATGTATAACCGACCACCAGCAAGAAGGTTCTCCAGTGCTTTTTAAATAACTCACGCAAACTTCCCGCTTCTTCTTTACCTTCGTCTTGTTTCGACAAAGTCTCCTCTAAGCGACTACGTGCCAGCAATGAAATAATGGCAGCAACACCACCCACTACAAATGGAATGCGCCAGCCGCCATCCATTAACTGTTGTTCAGTCATTAGCATTAGCAAGATAACGCCCAATAAGCTTGCTAATAACTGCCCACCAGATAAAGTCACATACTGGAATGAAGCAAAAAAGCCACGTTGCCCTTTGAGTGCAATTTCACTCATATAAGTCGCAACCGCGCCATATTCACCGCCTACAGATAAGCCTTGTAACAGACGTACCAAAAGCAACAAGAACGGTGCAGCCATACCCACCTGCTCATAGGTCGGTAATAAAGCAAACAAGAATGAACTGACTGCCATTAAACTAATGGAAATCACCATCGAGTTTTTACGACCATGTTTATCGGCAATACGTCCGAAAATCCAGCTCCCAATAGGGCGCATAAAGAAACTGGCAGCAAAAACACCCCAAACGTAAACCCCTTGGGCTGAAGAACTCATATCTGGTGCAGTTAAGGCATGCTGAAAATACATGGCAAAAACAGCATAAATATAGAAGTCAAACCATTCGACCAAATTACCCGAAGAAGCTCCTATAATCCCTCGAACCCGTTTGCTCTTCTCTTCTTTACTATAAACTATCTCACTCATTGCTGTTCCTTTGTCCCATTTATAATTATTGACAGAGCATGACTCCCACAATAACTTGAATTTTCCACTTTTAATTTTACAGTTCAATAGTAAATTACATTTAAGTCAAAACTCTTTACTTAAATATTGGCTTACTGGATTAACCCATATTTCTTTTAGATAAAAATTTTGAATACTGAGGCTGTAGAGCGAATCTGCTCGATACTTTACATATAGGTAAGTAACTAACTCCTATAAAATTAAATGAATTTTTTAGTTGTATTTCTATGAATGAGAATGTGCACTTTTCAGTGAAGATAAATAATCTTGTATAAATTTTATTGATTATTCTAATTTTAGCAGCGAAAGGATGGTTAAATTTAACTAAGGCTCAGTTAAAAATAAACAAACAGCAAAGCCTGTTTAAATCTAACAAAAATGAATGTTTTGATACCGGTATTTAAATGAAGTAACAGGCAAGTCAGCTATCTAGCAAATAAATAACGGGTATGTTGATTGATATAGGTATTTAAGCCATCACCATATTGGGCCAGTTGTTTCATGTTCTCGACATGCTGATAGCCTGCACTGGTATAACTATAGGTATAAGTTTTTGATCTTTTCTTGAATTGAACCCGAATAAACTCAGTGCCAATTTCATAGTTGGCAACACCGGAGTCGTGATTAAGGTCAAGATAATGTTCCAAATGAGCAGCCCTAAAAACCGTGAATTTCTTGTTTTATATGGGGGTGAATTGATCATTTTTCAAACAAATATAGTGAATAAACACCAATGCTAAAGTAATAAAAAAGCCCTATTGAGTAATAGGGCTTTTGTTCAAAACAGAGGGTAACTGTTTTTATATGTGCTGCTTAGGCAATTTTGTTGTTAAATATATTGCCAAGGCATTTGGTACACGGGGGTAAACGATCTGTACCAATTTCTAAGTAAGTGCGTTTTCCGCACTGAACACAAAAATAGAAGCCTGTTCCGGGTTTTTCGCCAGCAGTAACCATTTTTGTTCTCCATGGGTTTTAGAAATGGTAGAACCAGTATATCCTTATTATGATGAATGTCTATTGTCCATTTCGACAGATGATGGTGGCGTTTGGGCAATTTAAACTATAAAAACTCGCCAAACTTAGTCTAATTCGACCTCTTGTATTGGATTAGGAATATCTTCAAGAATTTCCTCCCTGTCACAATGCTTTAGAAAAAAATACATAGATGAATCTATTACCTTTAAAATTTTCCCCCCTCTATCGTAGTCAACAAATGGGGGTTGAATTTTTTTACTAATTTGATGTTGAGAAATGTTATGTAAAAATGCTCCTAGATCACCTGAACGAACATCTTCAGGTCTATGATGAATTTTCCTAATTTCTTCTAATAAAGTTGCTCTAGAAAGCCCCTTTTCGATTTCATCGAACTTATGACTCAATAAAAGTTTTATGAAATAAAAAGGAAAAGCTAATGAAGGTTTACCACTTTGATTACTTGTTTTTCTTGTAATATCAACAAATGCTTCAAAATTTCTTATATGTCTAACACCGTAATCTTCTGCTTTTTGTTTTAATGCACTTTCTAAGTGACTTATATTTAATTTCACTGTTTCATTAGCCGTCTCATATACATCTGCTGCATGACAACAAAGTTTAGCTATTTCTTGTACAACTCCGATACTATCAAATGAATCTTCAATCAATTGTGTCTCGATTTCAGAAAAATCAACATTTAATAGACTTGATCCTTTAATAATTACTTTTTTAAAGTCGTCAGCCGACCAAGGTTCAACAGGTATTTCTGTAACTCTATCTAACAAATCTCCATTAAATTGCACTAAACGGTTAGCTTCTCGCCAAATTCCTAAAATAATAAATATTATGTGATGATCTTGAAAAGCTCTTAAATCAAATGCTAGAGCTTCCTGTACATCTTGCTGCAAATAATGGAAATTTTCTAAAATTACATATTTATCAAAATGCATTTTTTCTAATAACTCAGCTATATCTTGTGCTAAAGATAAATTATATTCAATATAAGTTTCTTTCTTACTAATCTTGTCACTTTACTTATCTGCAACTTCTCCCCCAATACTTGAGTCAATGAATAAAGGAATCTTTACTTTAAAGTTAGCAGCAATTTTTCCACCATGCTCTATGGAACTCTCGACGGTCTCAGACTCTTGAAAGGTTATATCCAATTGTCTCAGGATTGACTTATAAATATCAATTGTTTGTGTTTGTGTTTGTGGGGAACATTCAACTTTTACATAATCATTTTCATTAAGATGCTTTAGAATTAATGATGTTTTCCCTTGTTTAGATGACCCATAAACAATAACTTCATTTCCATCTGTAATAGCATCTTTAAATTTATTATCCACCTCTAGTCTTTCAACATAAGACGCAATTAACTTACTTTTAACTCCGAAGACATCTGCTGTTTTATAAATCACCTTATATTCCTATTATTGAAAAACCCCACTTCACAGTAGGGTCTTTTTACAATAATATCAATCACTTTCAGCTTAAAGTATTAAGCCACTTGCCCTTCCAAGAAATCCTGAGCAAAGCGTTGTAATACACCACCCGCTTCGTACACATATACTTCTTCTTCGGTATCCAAACGACAGGTTACAGGCACTTCAGTAATCTGATTCTTGCCATCTTCTGTGGCACGTTCAATCACTAAAGTTAAGGTTGAACGCGGCGCGATATTACCAATCACGCTATACAGCTCAGTACCATCCAGCTTCAAGGTTTTACGGTCTGTACCCGGTTTAAACTCAAGCGGTAATACGCCCATACCGACCAGATTGGTACGGTGAATACGCTCAAAACCTTCTGCCACAATCGCTTCTACACCTGCAAGACGCACACCTTTTGCCGCCCAGTCACGACTCGAACCCTGACCATAATCCTTGCCTGCAATTACAATCAAAGGCTGTTTACGGTTCATGTAGGTTTCAATCGCCTCCCACATACGCATCACTTCGCCTTCCGGCTCTACACGCGCTTTAGAACCCTGCTTAATCGTACCGTCGGAACGAACCACCATTTCGTTATACAACTTCGGATTCGCCAGTGTCGCACGTTGTGTAGTCAGGTGATCACCTCGGTGCGTCGCATAAGAGTTAAAGTCTTCTTCAGGCACCCCCATTTTTTTCAGGTATTCGCCTGAAGCACTGTCAAGCACAATCGCATTCGATGGAGACAAGTGGTCGGTGGTAATGTTATCACCCAGAATCGCCAGCGGACGCATATTTGCAAGTGTACGCGGTGCAGCCAACGCCCCTTCCCAATACGGCGGACGGCGAATATAGGTACTTTGTGGTCGCCAGTCATACAGTGGACTGACTGCCTTTTCATTCTTGCCTAAATCGAACATTGGAATATAGACTTGACGGAACTGTTCAGGCTTGACTGCTTCTTTGACCAATGCATCAATTTCAGCATCGGATGGCCAGATGTCTTTTAAGTAAATTGGATTACCGTCTTTATCGTTGCCAAGCGAATCTTTTTCGATGTCGAAACGAATGGTTCCTGCAATTGCATACGCAACCACAAGCGGCGGCGATGCCAAGAAGGCCTGTTTTGCATATGGATGGATACGACCATCAAAGTTACGGTTACCCGATAACACCGCAGTTGCATACAGGTCACGGTCAATAATTTCTTGCTGAATTTTTGGATCAAGCGCGCCCGACATGCCATTACAGGTGGTGCAGGCATAGGCCACAATACCAAAGCCGAGTTTTTCTAAATCGTGCAATACACCCGCTTCTTCAAGATAAAGCGCTGCCGTTTTAGAACCCGGTGCAAAAGATGATTTCACCCAAGGCTTACGGGTTAAGCCCAATTCGTTTGCCTTACGTGCCAACAAACCTGCTGCAACGGTATTACGTGGGTTTGATGTATTGGTACAAGATGTAATTGCAGCAATGATCACTGCACCATCCGGCATTAAACCATCGGTACGCTGCTCAACCACGCCGGCAATGCCTTTTTCTTTTAAGTCAGCTGTAGATACACGTGCATGCGGATTCGATGGCCCGGCAATATTGCGGGTTACAGTTGACAAGTCGAAACGCAGTACACGCGGATATTCTGCCTGTTTCATTTCGGATGCCCAAAGCCCAATTTCTTTGGCATAGGCTTCAACCAGTTTCACTTGTTCTGCTTCACGACCAGTCAAGGTCAGATAATCAATAGTGTTCTGGTCAATGTAGAACATGGCAGCCGTTGCGCCATATTCAGGAGTCATGTTGGAAATCGTGGCACGATCCCCCACCGACATGCTGTCTGCACCTTCACCGAAGAATTCTAAATATGCACCCACGACACGTTCTTTACGCAGGAATTCAGTTAGTGCCAATACGATATCGGTTGCAGTAATACCGGCTTGACGCTGACCGACCAGCTCTACACCAATAATGTCTGGAAGGCGCATCCACGATGCACGGCCCAGCATCACATTTTCAGCTTCCAAGCCACCTACGCCAATCGAGATTACCCCCAAAGCATCGGTATGTGGTGTATGCGAGTCAGTACCTACACAAGTGTCTGGATATGCCACGCCATCGCGGTTTTGAATCACCGGCGACATTTTTTCCAGGTTAATCTGGTGCATGATGCCGTTGCCCGCAGGAATCACGTCAACATTTTCAAAGGCTGTTTTGGTCCACTCAATAAAGTGGAAACGGTCTTCATTACGACGGTCTTCAATGGCACGGTTTTTCTCAAAAGCATCAGGGTCGGAACCGCCATACTCCACTGCCAATGAGTGGTCAACGATAAGCTGTGTAGGAACAACTGGATTTACCTTGGACGGGTCTCCGCCCTGATCAGCAATCGCATCACGTAAGCCAGCCAAGTCGACCAGTGCGGTCTGACCCAAGATGTCATGACAGACTACACGTGCCGGATACCAGGGAAAGTCGTGATCTTGTTTACGTTGAATAAGTTCTTTTAATGACTGCTCTAAAATGGCTGGGTCACAACGGCGTACCAACTGTTCTGCAAGTACTTTAGAGGTATAAGGAAGTTTGGCATATGCGCCTGGCTGGATATCTTCTACGGCTTGGCGCACGTCAAAATATTCGAGCTGGGTGCCTTGCAGTGGTTTACGGTAGTTGTTGTTCATAGCTTACCTGCCTCTTAAATCATTTTTTTACTGCGTAATTGTTGTTGACTAGTCACACTCGTTTGTTAGCATTGTACGCTGTGAAAAAGCCATTTCCCAAATCATATATATTTCAAAAGCTTAAGTATAAAATTGGCATTTTAGAAATATTTAGTTACATAAAATTTAGAATATTTGCCCTAAATGTGCTTTTTTTTGCAAAATAGCGGAAAATACAGCTAATTCTTTAGTATTAGATCCAGTATTGGTGGGCAATAAATGAGTAATCCAGCTTTCTCCTTATTCACGCTAAACGGTGTGGATGCGCAAAAATTCCTTCAAGGTCAAGTGACTTTAAATACTGAAGCCTTAGCAGAAAACCTAACTCGATATACAGCAATCTGTAGTTTAAAAGGTCGTATTCAGTTTGGTTTATGGCTCAAAAAAATTAATCCGGAAAGTTTTGAAATTGTTGTGATTGCCGATCAAGCCGAAGAGTTTGCCAAGCATATTAAAAAGTTTGGTGCATTTTCTAAAATGAAGCTGGAAGAAGTCGGTTCAGTGTTCCCTACTCTAGATGGCGACAGCACTCATTTTTCTGCGGCTGAAACTGATATTGCAGTATGGCAACTGCAAGCGATTGAATCCGGTCAAGCCTGGATTGAAGCAGCGACGGCGCATGAGTTCCAACCGCAAGAGTTACGTTTACACCAACGTGAAGGCGTGCATTACGACAAGGGCTGTTATATTGGTCAGGAAATCATTGCGCGCCTGTGGTTTAAAGCCAAACCGAAAAGCTGGTTACATTTGGTTCAAGGTACAGGTGCGGCACCTGCTTTGGCAACAAAGTTAAATAATGATGTCGAAGTGGTAAACAGCATTGCGATTGATGGCGGTTATAAAGCTTTAGTGGTCGCTAAACCTGCGGCACTTGAAGAACTAGGTTTAGCCGTTTTAGATTTACCAGAGGCTTTAAAAGGCGATGTGGCACGTCCGCAATAATATTCAAGTTTACTAACTCCATTAAAAAAGCCTCCCAAACCGGAGGCTTTTTAAAATCATAAATTAAAATCGTGAAAAAGTTTGTTCATGTCTTTAATGACATACTCTTTAAAATGAAATGCACGCGCATGTTTTGCATCAATACGTGCCGTCTTACCCTCATGTTCAAAGATATAGACGCGGTCGTCTTTGCTCACTAAAAAGTTTTTGCCTAATCTCATTAACAATGCATCAAATTTATCTTCATCCGGAATGCTTTCATCCAGATTAATCTGATCATATGCCCGTTTAATCGCTTTGATGAACATTCATATACTCACAATTTTATTCAGCCGCGATTTAAACAAACATTGAGGAAAAAGCAAAGTGCTGTTGATTTCGTGATGCCTTTTTTATGTCATGAAATTTTACTTAAACTAAAACTTTAGAAAAAAATTCACGTTAATACAAAAAAGCCTTAAGGCTGATTTAAGCTACTCATTATTTACTTAAGCCCTTGCTCTGCAAATATCAAAAAAATTTGTTGCAGTACACAAATCATATATTTACATTCACACAATTAAACTTATGATGTTGTATTGAGTCTTCCACATACATTCTTAAACACATAAATGGAATTATGTGATTGTTTATAAAAAGGTTATTAAACTATGAAAAAAATTATACTTGCCAGCATCATTGCGCTGTCTTCACATCTTGCAATGGCAGAGATGGCAACAAACTCTGTTGATCCTGCATTTGCTAAAATTGAAACATTAATCAAATCCAATAATATGAAGGATGCTTACCAAGAATTGGAAAAATTGGCCAAAACGGGGAATGCTCAAGCCATTTATAACTTAGGCTATCTGACTCAAACCGGTCAAGGTACAGCCAAAGATGAGAAAAAAGCCATTAAGCTGTATGAAGAGTCTGCAAGCAAAGGCTATCCTGTTGCCAACTATGTATTGGGTAAAAATTACATGGGCGGAACTTTAGGTCTTAAACAAGATACTAAAAAAGCCAAACAGTATCTAGAAAAAGCCTCTAATCAGGGTTTCGCTGATGCGACTGTCGATTTAGCCGTTTTACTTTTTGCTGAAGGTACACCGGCTTCAGAAAAACTGGCATTGCAAAAATTAGATCCTTTAATTAAAAAAGATAACTATCAAGCGATTCATGCCAAAGCGTTATACGACATTAGTTTGGGTTTCAAAAATAAAAATGAAGCACCCATTAAACAGGGTTTAAAAAGCATTCAAGAGTTGGCGCAAAAAGGCTATATTCCAGCCTTGATGGCCGTGGGCAATATGTTTGCAAATGGCAAAATCGTGCCGCAAAACTTGCCTGAAGCGAAAAAGATATTCTCTGCGCTAGCAAAAGAAAATATACCGCAAGCCAAAGAATCTTTAGCAGTCGTAGACAAAATGATGTCTGAACAAGCAAAAGCTCCTGCAAAGGCTGAAAAGAAAAGCTAAGTTTTCCTCATAAAAAAGCCCCTCAGTTAGGGGCTTTTTTATTGCCGTTATCATCATTTACCACCAAATTGCAATTAGACCACTCAGCAGCATAAAACCCAATATTGTACTGAGCATTAGAGCGCTCAGTGCTTTATCACCCAGTCCATAGTTCTGTCCCAAAATACCGAATGCAATCGGCATGGGTAATGCAGCAAGCAATGTGCCGGCATACAGCATTTCCTGACTGACATTGGGTGAAAAACTCAGTAAGGCAAAAATAGTCAGTGGCATCAGTACAATTTTTATTAGCACCAAAGTCATGCTCTGTAAATCTACAGCTTTTAAACTCATTCCAACCAGACTTCCCCCAATGACAAATAAAGCAATCGGAGATGCCGTTTTGCCTAACATCTCTAAAGCCTGAGCAATGGAAGATGGAAGTTGGATCTTCAAGATCACACATAACATGCCAAACACGATCGACAGAATAACCGGATTATTAATGACGTTATATAAAGTCTGCTTGAGCAACTGAGATTTCGCCCGATGTTGGTGAATACCTGCTTCAGCGATAATCAAGGTCAAAGTCATAATCAGCAGATTTTCAATAATCAGGGTCAAGGAAAGATAAATTGCTGCATGCTGTCCAATCAACATCATAAGTATGGCTGTACCAATAAACCCGGTATTGGACATGGATGCGCCCATAGACAATACGCCAGATTCGGTCAAACGACATTGAAAATATTGACGGTACAGCACAAATGCAAAGGCAAAAACAAGCAGTGATCCCCCGCCATAAGCGATGAAATAACCGGGATGCCAAATTTCATCAAAACGCTTACTGGATAAGGCTTGCAATAAAAATGCCGGCAAGGATATTTTAAAAACAAACTGACTTAAACCTTTTATATGCTCGGCTAAAATAAATTCGAACTTTACGCAGATAAATCCCAATAGAAGCAGCAGGCAAATCGGTAAAATTACACTTAAAACCACAACTGCTCCTTGTTTTTAAATCAAATTATTTCAGCTCAATCCCTGCCATTTGAACCATTCAATTTTGGTTTTGAAAAGGTTTAAACAGTGATTTCAAACCATGCGGCTGACAGCGCAAATATTGCGGTGAAATTTCAATATGTGCATCCAATGTCGCAGCAGCATGCCAAGGCCAACGCGGATCGTAAAGCATGGCACGTGCAAGACCAATGGCGTCTGCTTGTCCGGTTTGTAAAATATGTTCAGCTTGCTGCGCTTCAGTAATCAGTCCTACTGCAATGACCGGAATATGCACCACTTTCTTTATTGCTTCAGCAAAAGGCACCTGATAGTTGGCACCAATTTGAATCTGTTGCTGGGCATGCAAACCACCACTGGATACGTGGATATAAACTGCCCCCAACTGCTCTAGAGCTTTAGATAAACCGACCGAAGATTCCACATCCCAACTGTCTTTTCCATTGATCCAGTCGGTCGCAGAAATACGCACCCCAAGTGGATAATCATGCGGTACCACATTTTTGATTGCCTGAAAAACTTCAAGTGTTAGACGAATACGGTTTTCAAAACTTCCGCCATATTCATCAGTACGCTTGTTCGACAATGGCGACATAAATTGATGCAACAGATAACCATGGGCTGCATGCACTTCAATCAAATCAAATCCGGCATCTACAGCTCGTACGGCAGCATCGGCAAAGTCCTGAATCACTTTCTGGATTTCATCTTTACTCAGCGCATGCGGTGGATGATCGGTTGGGTTAAATGGCAAATCACTGGCAGAAACGGTTTGCCAGCCATGGGTTTCATCCGGCTTAAATTGACCTTTTCCATCCCAGGGTTTATCGGTAGAGGCTTTGCGGCCCGCATGCGCCAATTGAATACCAAAAGGCATAGGAGATAAAGATTTCACTTTAGCCAGCAGCGCTTTCATTTGGGCACGTTGCAAGTCATTCCACAGTCCCAAATCTGCATAACTGATCCGTCCTTCAGGCTGTACGGCAGTCGCTTCAATAATGCATAAACCCGCACCAGATAATGCATAATTTGCCCATTGCTGTTCATGCCAATAGGTCACTTCTCCCTGTTCAGTTGCCGAATACTGGCACATCGGTGCAACCACAATTTTATTAACAAGTTTTAAAGAGCCAAATTGAATGGATTCAAATAATAAAGACACACTTATTCTCCTTAAAATGCTTTAGTTAGGCTTAAACCTGCGCTCCAGTTCAAGCCATCTGCGGGTTCAAAGAAACGGCCATTACTGTCATTAACAATGACAGAGCCCACATACTCTTCATCAAACAAATTATCAACGCGTGCGAAAGTACGCACTTTCCAGTCTGCATTTTTCCAGACATAACCGACATTGGCACTGGTGAGGGTATAGCTTGGCGCAGCATCTGAATTGATGTCATCGACATATAATTTGTCAATATAGCGAACATCCACTCCCGCATTAAATCCTGTTTCAGGCTGCCAAGCCAAAGCGACAAAAGCCTGATTCTTAGCGACACCCGGAATGTAATTTCCAGATTGAATTGCTGCTGCTTTCGGTTGAGATGAGTTTTGAGGATTTTCAATTTCAGCAACAAAAGCATCGAAAGTAGCATCAATAAAACTATAACTCGCTTGAGCTTGTAAATCGCGCCATAGATTTCTATTCCAGGAAAGCTCTAGCCCTTTGCGTAAAGTTTTATCGGCATTACGATAGGTCGCACGACCGTTTTCAGTTCCAGCAGAAACAATGTCATCTTGAGTATTGCTCTGGAAAATTGCGGCAGTAAAATTTCCTAGTTGATTTTGACTTTTTAAGCCCAGTTCATAGTTATTACTATTTGAAGGTTTTAAATCAAAATTCATTCCATCATTTTTCGAGTAAGCCATCTCGGTAAAAGTCGGGGTTTCAAAACCTTTGGCATAACTTGCATAGGCATTGAACTGATCATTGATTTTCAAAGTTAAAGCGGCTGATGGCAAAACTTTGTCATAATCCGTTTTGCCGCTATCATCACCATTATCGGTGACAATATAATGATCTTTAGATTCATAATGCACATTGCTATAACGCAGACCAGTATCTAACGTCCAATTGGGTAAAAAGTCCCAAGATGCTTGCAGGTAAGGATCTAAATTCCAAAGGGTGTTATTTTCATCACGGCGTAAATTACCTTTTACCCCATACCGGTTATTGGCATCAAAATTCTCATAACCTTGGCGGTCTTCATCCATATAGTCAAAAGCCAACCCTGCGGTCAAACGGGTGTTTGGCAGTAAATCTTTTCCCGTCCAGCGCAGATCAGTTCCGTAATAGTCGCGAGAGAAATCAATGACTCCACCAGCGTGGCGTGGATTAAGTTGAGCTGAATTTGGTCTACATAGCGTGTTTGCATCATCAATATATGCACATTTCGGAATTGACTGATATTGTGTAACTTCGCGATGTCCTGCATATGCCATCGTATAAAGTTCATGTTGGTCATTAATTGGCTTAGACCAGGTTATTCCAGTTTGTGTTTGGTTAATCTCTTTACGTACATCATATTCATTAAGAGCATCATTCACTTGTTTAGGATTTTCTTCCCATTGAGTTCGAGTCAGCCCTTGTGGATCATCGGCATTGATATCGACATGATTTACAATCCAGTTCACTTTAGAACCATCATCCAGGTCCCAAGTCAGTTTGGCATTGCTTAACACTTTTTTGGCAGCGCTATGCTCACGATAGCCATCAGTATCAAAATAAGATGAACTTACAACATAACTCGGTTCATTGGCTTGATCTGCCCCGCCCTGCAAGACAATATCTGCACGACCTTTGTTATGACTCCCCAGCGAGTAGCCTAACTGGATAGAGTCACGACCTTCACCTTGTTGAGTGGTGGTTAAAATCGTCCCGCCAGAAGAGTTACCATAAAGTGATGAAAAGGGTCCACCCAATACTTCAATATGATCCAGACTGCTTAAATCAATATTCGAGGTTTGTCCCTGACCATCTGGCATGGTGGCTGGAATACCATCGACATATAAGCGAATGCCACGTACCCCAAAAGTTGAACGTGCGCCAAAGCCACGCATTGAAATTTGTAAATCCTGCGCGTAATTTTCACGGTTATTCAGTTGTAAGCCGGGAACCCCTTTTAAGGTTTCAGATAAATTGACACCCAGATTATTTTCATTGTTATTTTGATTGATTCGATACACTGAAGCCGGTGTTTGCAACCAGTCTGTATCTGTACGTGTCGCTTCTATTTTTAAGGTGGGTAACAAAACAGGTTCCGTAGAACCTGTTTCAGCATAGAGGTTTTGGCAGATGCATGCCGTCAGGCAAAGTAAAGTCAGATTGATAGGAATCAGGTGATATCTACCTTGCATGGGCGCTCTCTATGTCATATTAAAATACTACTTTAGAGCTTAAACCAAGAACCAAGGCATCGTCTACGTTATTTGTAGCGCCTGGGTTAATAACATATTGAATATTTGGACGAAGCATTAACCATTTGGTTGGATAATAGCTGTAATTCAATTCAACATTGTATTCAGCACTGGCATTAAATGCAGGATTAGTCACACGGTCATTTACGTGTACACGGTTTACCCCCAGACCTAAAATGTCATTCGGCTGAGAATCGAATAGGCCAATATATTTCACCCCAATTTGTTGTGAATTGTCCACTTTGGTGGTGGTACGGTCATGCCAGGTAAAGTTAGCAAAGCTATGCAAGCCTTGACGACCGGCACCCGTCGATGTCAATTGTTGTTCTACTGCCAACCAGCCGCCATAAGTGCGATCTTCAGCGACTGCACCTTTTGCATAAGCAATGTCGTATTGGTTTTTAGCGTCATCTGCAGTGTTGTATATTCCACCTACACGGTAGCTACCCGGCAAACCATTCACAAATGATTTAGGTTGCCATACCACTTCAACTGGAATGGTTACCCCATCAGCATTGTCGGTATCTAAATTCCAGCCATGACGCTCTAAAGCATTTTCAGGGTTATATTCATAGATACCGACTTGAGTAAATACTTCAGGCATCACCTGATATTTAACGCGGCCACCCCACTGTGCAACAGGCGTGTTCATCCAGATATTACCTTGCCATTTCCCCATTTGCGCTGCACAAAATGCCGTACTTTGAAAATCACACGCCATCACGTTAAAGTCCATACCCAGACCTAAACGACCGACCTTGACACTGATGCCTTGCGCTTTAAAATTCTTTTCAATCGACAATTCACTTAAACGGGTTTTTTGATTACCACGGCCAAAGTTTGCCTGAACATTGGCAAGTTGTGGTGCATTTTTATCTTGTAAATCATCAGCAGTTGTACTTTGCCCTTGACGTGCACTTAGCGCAGCACGAATAGTCACGCCATCCCAGCCGGCAAGTTTTTCCATATCGAAATTTGAGCCTAACCATAACTGGCTTGCTACAGTTAGACTATTGCCATCATCACGACCGCCATCCGCTAAATAGGCAGCATCAGCCGCAATATTGGCATCAAATTTCACACCTTGAGCAGCAAGTTCAGTACGTTTACCGTCCCAGTCACCTAACAAATACTGACCATTTAGGTCAAATGCTTCAGCAGCTTGAGTTTGGGCCATGGCAACCATCATCAAAGTTGGTAACAGAGCTAGACTAAATTTTTTCATAAGGAAAACCACAGCAACATTTAGAGACTACAATTCAAAGAAATTGCATATATTGTGTGAAAATTACATAATTTATAAACATTAATCTCATCAATTTTTTTATCATACAAAAAACAAAAAGTTATAAATAAAGTAAAATAAATAACAATTAGTTTAATAGAAATTAAATTTATTAATACTTTTCAATAAATTAATGAAAAATCAATTTTAAAAAATAACTATCTATAATAAAAATGGAATTTAAAATTAGACTAAAGGGTATATGTTTAATCAATTTAAAAGAGAGGTATTTAGAAGATAAATCACAAATCTCACAGATTGGAATTCAAAATAAAAACTTGCATTCACTACCTCGTAACCCGATATTAGCTTTATCTACTCACACTAAAATCCAACATGCCTGAATTACCTGAAGTCGAAACCACCAAAACCAGTTTATTACCTTTAATTGACCAAAAAGTCTTAAAAGTTGAAGTGCATCAGGCTAGTTTACGCTGGCCTATCCCTGAAAATATTCAGAAATTAAAAGGACAAAAACTGCTTAAGCTGACCCGACGTTCTAAATATATTTTGGCAGAGTTTGAGCACGATACGATGCTCTGGCATTTAGGCATGTCGGGGAGTTTCCGTCTTTGCGATGCCCATACGGAATTACGCAAGCATGATCATTTAATTATTCAATTTGAAGATATCGAACTGCGTTATCATGACCCGCGCCGTTTTGGCTGTATTTTATGGCTAGATCCAAACTCGCAAAGCAAACTGATTGATACTTTAGGCCCTGAACCTTTAAGTGATGCCTTTAATACAGATTATTTAGCGGAAAAATTTAAAAAGAAAAATGTCGGTGCCAAAGTGGCGATTATGGATAATCATATTGTGGTCGGCGTAGGCAATATTTACGCAACTGAGAGTTTGTTTAATCTCGGTATTCACCCTGCCCAGCCCGCTTCAAGTTTAAATCGCACGCAAATTGAAAAATTAGTCATCGAAATTAAACGTATTTTAAAACAAGCTATTGATTTAGGGGGCTCTACCCTGCGTGACTATAGTAATGCGATGGGTGAAAATGGTTATTTCCAGCAAACCCTGCTGGCCTATGGGCGCGCCGGTGAAATGTGTATTAACTGCGAAACTACTTTAGAAAATTTAAAGCTTGGACAACGTGCTAGTGTATTTTGTCCGCAGTGTCAGCCTTTAAAAAAAGTTAAAATAGTAACCAAGACACCCTCTAAAGTGAATAAAGCATGAAATCTGCCATCGTCCGTCATATTTTAGTCAAAGATAAAGAATTGGCTGAACAGCTGAAAAAGAAAATTAAAGCCGGTGCAGATTTTGCCAAAATTGCCAAACAGCATTCAACTTGTCCGTCGGGTAAAAAAGGCGGTGAACTGGGTGAAATTAAAAAGGGTCAGTTGGTTGGCCCAATTGATAAAGCTGTTTTTACTTTAGCTGAACGTGAATTACATGGCCCGATTAAAAGTCAATTTGGCTGGCATTTATTGGAAATTAAGTTCCGGATGGATTAGCAATCTATGTTGCTCCTTCCTCCTTTCAGGAGGTGAGGAATATATTCCGCAAGGGGATGGAGGTCTGATTTACCATTATAGAAAACTCACCTCTCCCCAGCGCTCACTTGCGCTGCGTTTTAAAAGAGTGCTTTAAAACTTGCTCAAGAGAGAGAATAAATAAGGTATAAAAAACGGCGCATTTAGCGCCGTTTTTTATGAATAAAATTAAAGTTGTGGACGTTTTTTCAATTCATCACGAATTTCACGCAGTAATTCGATATCGGCGGGTGTTGTCGGAGTTTCCTCTACCGGGCCTTCTTGTTTACGTAAACGATTCATAAATTTAACCAGCAAAAATACCACCCAGGCCAAAATTAAGAAGTTAATTAAAATCGTTAAGAAGTTACCATAAGTCAGAACATTTACACCCGCCTTAGTTAAAGCATCTAAAGATTGTAAATTATCGGGGTTCTTGCCTAATACGAAGAATTTTTGCGTAAAATCGACACCACCACCAGTGATCACCGTGATTAAAGGCATAATAATGTCTTTAACCAATGAGTCAATAATCTTACCAAAAGCACCACCGATGATGACACCAATGGCTAAATCCATCATATTGCCTTTAATGGCAAATTCTTTAAATTCTTGAACAATACTCATGTCTGTCTCCAGTTTATCTTTAAAGCTATTCTTTATTAATATATTTTGGGAACTGTATGATGCGGTAGTGCATTTATAACAGCTTATAATTCCTTCTAATTTACTCGGAATTATTTATGTTGAATATATTGAATTGCCAATTGTAAACAAAAAAAATGCTACCAATAAATTGATAGCATTTTTTCAATCATTTAATTCAGTTTAAACTGATTAAATCATTATTTACCAGAACGGTTACGTTTACGTTCGTTCTCAGTCAAGTAACGCTTACGGATACGAATTGACTTAGGAGTTACTTCAACCAATTCATCATCTTCAATGAATTCAAGCGCTTGTTCAAGCGTGTATTCAATTGCAGGTACTAATGTTAACGCTTCATCTGTACCAGATGCACGTACGTTAGTTAACTGTTTCGCTTTAGTCGGGTTAACTGTCATGTCGTCAGAACGTGAGTTAATACCAATGATCATACCTTCGTAAACTTCTAACTGTGGTTTAGCGAATAGACGACCACGGTCTTGAAGAGTGAACAGTGCATAGCCAAGGCAAGTACCTTGAACCATAGAAATCAACACACCATTTTGACGTTTCGCAACAGTACCTTGTTTCATTGGACCGTAGTGCGAGAAGCTTGACGTCATGATCCCTGTACCAGAAGTCATAGTCAGGAATTCTGAACGGAAACCGATCAAGCCACGTGAAGGAACAGTTGCTTCAATACGGATACGGCCTTTGCCGTCAACTTCCATATTGGTCATTTCGCCTTTACGGTGACCCATTTGTTCCATTACAGAACCTTGGTGTTGTTCTTCAACGTCGAAAGTCACGTTTTCGTACGGTTCTTGTTTTACACCGTCAACTTCTTTCAAGATTACTTGCGGACGAGATACACCCATCTCGAAGCCTTCACGACGCATATTTTCAATCAGAACTGAAAGGTGAAGTTCACCACGGCCAGATACTTTGAAACGGTCTGGAGAATCAGTATCTTCAACACGTAATGCTACGTTGTGAATCAATTCGCGGTCTAGACGTTCACGGATATTACGTGAAGTAACGAATTTACCTTCTTTACCAGCAAACGGTGAGTTGTTTACTTGGAATGTCATGGTTACTGTAGGTTCGTCTACAGACAATGGCGGTAAAGCTTCAACATTTTTAGGATCACAAATTGTGTCAGAAATATTAAGCGCATCAATACCAGTTACACAAACGATGTCACCAGCATTTGCTTCTTCAATATCTACACGGTCTAAACCATGGTAACCCATAATTTTTAAGATACGACCGTTACGAGTCTTACCTTCTTTATCGATTACAGTAACTTGCGTATTTAATTTTACTGAACCACGTTGAATACGACCCACACCGATAACACCTACGAAGCTGTTATAGTCAAGTGAAGACACTTGCATTTGGAATGGACCATCAACGTCAACTGCCGGCGGTTCAACGATGTCTACGATTGTTTGGAACAATGGAGTCATGTCATCAGCAAGTTCTTCTGGAGAAGGACCTGCAACACCACGTAAGCCTGAAGCGTAAACAATTGGGAAGTCTAACTGTTCGTCAGTAGCACCCAGGTTGTCGAACAAGTCAAATACTTGGTCAATTACCCAGTCTGGACGCGCGCTTGGCTTGTCTACTTTGTTAATGATTACGATTGGCTTTAGACCGCTCGCAAAGGCTTTTGATGTCACAAAACGCGTTTGTGGCATTGGACCTTCTTGAGAGTCAACAAGAAGCAATACACAGTCAACCATTGACATTACACGTTCAACTTCACCACCGAAGTCTGCATGTCCCGGGGTGTCCACGATGTTAATGCGATATTCAGTGTTTGTACGCGCATCTAACCATTTAATTGCAGTGTTTTTTGCAAGAATGGTAATACCACGTTCACTTTCAATAGCGCCAGAATCCATGACACGCTCGATCTCACCCGCGCGATCACCGAGAGCACCTGATTGTTGCAAAAGTTTGTCTACAAGAGTGGTTTTACCATGATCGACGTGCGCAATAATGGCGATGTTACGGAGAGTTTTAATATCTGACATGTATATTCGATGCATATTTAATTTGAGGGCAAATTATACAGAAAAATACAAAGTTTTAGTAGTGACAGTTCAGTGACAGTTACAAGTTTTTTTGACAAATCAGGCTTTTTTTCATTTGTAATGTCCTGTAACTCGATTAGAATAACGGCAAATTGCTGCTGTACCTTCTTACATGTCTGATTTAAATACCCCTCCCGAACAAAAAGAGCGCCTTGATTTGGTCTATGGATTGAATGATCGTCCTCAACCCGTCATCGCGTTTTTGGCTGCACTGCAACATTTACTTGCAATTATTGTCCCGATTGTCACGCCCGGTTTGCTGATTTGTTTAGCCCTCGGTGTTTCAAAAGAAGACACCAATATGATTCTTTCAATGTCATTGGTGATCTCGGGCATTGCCACCTTTTTACAATGTAAGAAGGTCGGTCCTTTTGGGGCAGGTTTGCTGATTGTTCAAGGTACCAGCTTCAACTTTATTGGCCCAATTATAGGGATTGGCTCGGCAATGGTCGCTGCGGGTACCCCGGTTGAAGCCGTCATGGCCTCTATTTTTGGTGTGGTGATTGCTGGCTCATTTATTGAAATGGGTGTTTCACGCATCTTACCTTGGGTGAAAAAGCTCATTACTCCGCTTGTTACGGGTATTGTTGTTCTGCTGATTGGTTTGACCTTGATTAAAGAAGGTCTAATTAGTATGGGGGGCGGTTATCAGGCAATGGGCGATAAAACGTTCGCTAACGCTGATAACCTGATCATGTCATGTACCGTTCTGGCGGTTATTATTATTTTGAATCGTATCCGTATTACTTGGGTAAAAAGCTCGGCGATTCTAATTGCTTTAATTATTGGCTATACCCTTGCAGGCTTCATGGGACATCTTGATTTTTCCGGCTTAAAAGATGCACCAATTGTTCAAATTCCGACCCCGATGCACTTTGGTTTAAGTTTCTCCTGGAGCTTGTTTATTCCAATGGCATTTATTTATCTGGTAACGTCGCTAGAAGCGATTGGTGACATCACCGCAACTTCTAAAATTTCAAACCAACCGGTAGATGGTCCGAAATGGATGGAACGTATTAAAGGTGGTGTACTTGTAAATGGTGCAAACTCTTTCTTAGCCGGTATTTTTAATACTTTCCCAAGTTCTGTATTTGCACAAAATAACGGTGTGATTCAATTGACGGGTGTTGCCAGCCGTTATGTCGGTATCTGGATTGCAGCTTTATTGGTGATTCTTGGATTGCTTCCTGCGGTTGCGGGTGTCATTCAAGCGGTTCCTCAAGCCGTGTTGGGTGGTGCTGTTATGGTAATGTTTGGTGCTGTTGCAGCTTCTGGGATCAATATCCTTTCAGGTGTGCAACTTGACCGTCGTGCGTTATTGATTATTGCAATCTCACTTGCCCTCGGTTTGGGGGTTGCACAAGTGCCACAAATTCTTGAACACTTGCCTGAATTATTCCGTAACATCTTCAGTTCAGGTGTGGCTACAGGGGGTATTGCAGCATTGTTATTAAATATTATTCTTCCTGAGTCGAAGAAATAATTTCATTTCAGCATCAACTCTGCCCAGCATTGTCTGGGCAGAGTTTTTCAATGGCGAGATAAAAAAATGGATCCAAGAAGTGAAGTTGTCATTCGACAGCATGAATATCTTTCAGGACGTATATTGTTGGTTAATGCACCAACAGATGACTTACTTTCTAATTTAGAGAAAGACATTACTCCCTGTTTATGGACATGGAATTATAATAAATTTCAATATTTTCAGTCACAACAAGCCAATGTCCATTTTGGTGTCGACCTTCCTGAGGCTGATTTTGATCAAGCGATCATTTTTGTGCCGAAGTCAAAAGAATTATTAAATTATATCTTACACAATGTCGTAAGCCGTTTAAGTTTAGGTTCTTCTATCTTTCTGGTTGGTGAAAAAAAAGCTGGTGTCGAACGCGCAGCCAAACAACTGCAACCTTATGGCAAAGCCCTTAAACTCGATAGCGCACGTCATTGTCAAATGTGGCAACTCACCATTGAATCAACAGTGACTGCGAAAACTTTGGCAGATTGGGCGCAGCAATATACGGTCGCGACGCCTAGAGGTGATTTAACCATCTGCGCTCTTCCGGGTGTATTTAGTCAAAATCGCTTAGATCTAGGCACAGCCGTATTGTTGCCTTTTTTATCGCAAGTGACTTCAGGTAAAATTGCTGACTTTGGCTGTGGTGCGGGGGTAATCAGTGCTTATTTAGCTAAACTGAATCCTAAAAACCGAATTTTCGCGATGGATGTCGATGCCTTTGCGTTGGCGTCTACCCGAATGACCTTTGAAAAAAATGATCTTGCACCAGAACAACTTGAAATTACCGCAGTGACAGGTATTGAGGATGCTCCTCTCTTCTTGCATGCCATCGTCAGCAATCCCCCTTTCCATCAGGGTATTCAAACCAATTACAACGCCAGTGAAAGTTTATGCAAAACTTCACGACGTCATTTAAAATCGGGCGGCGAATTATGGATTGTAGCAAACCGCTTTTTAAATTATCCATTATTAATTGAGCAGAATTTTGGTCAGTGTACAACCAAAGCCGATCAACAAGGCTTTAAAGTGTTGTTCGCCAAAATGCAAAAAAATGTTAAGGAACAATGATGAGCGAAACAGATCAACCCCACCTGCAGCGTAAGCTTGGTGCTCGCCATCTCAATATGATTGCCATTGGCGGTTCCATCGGTACAGGATTATTCTTGGCTTCTGGTGCAACCATTGCAAATGCAGGTCCTGGCGGCGCATTACTTGCTTATGCCCTAATTGGTTTAATGATTTATTTCTTAATGACGAGTTTGGGCGAGTTGGCCACACACAACCCCACTTCAGGTGCATTTTTCACCTATGGGACTAAATATGTGGAAGGTGGTTTTGGATTCGCTTTAGGCTGGAACTATTGGTACAACTGGGCCATCACCGTTGCTTTTGAACTGGTTGCGGTACAGTTTATTATGAAATTCTGGTTCCCTGATATTCCAGGCTTCTACTGGAGTGCCATTTTTCTGGCTATTATTTTTGGTATTAATGCCCTGACGGTCAAAGGCTTTGGTGAAACTGAATTCTTATTCTCTTTGGTCAAAGTCATTGCGATTATTGTCTTTATCATTATTGGTATTGCCATGATTGCCAAAATCATGCTGACCCCGAATATGGTCACTTTTTCCAACTGGATTAAAGGTGATGCACCGTTTGTTGGAGGCTTACAAGCCATGATTGGTGTGGCCATGATTGCCGGCTTCTCGTTCCAGGGAACTGAGATGGTGGGGGTTGCAGCGGGTGAATCTAAAGATCCTAAAAAAACTATCCCTGTTGCCATCAAGCAAATTTTCTGGCGTATTTTATTGTTTTACGTAGTGTGTATCTTCATTATCGGCACCTTAGTTGCTTATGATGATCCACGTTTATTACAAGCCGCTGCCAGTGAAAATATCACCCTTTCACCCTTTACATTGTTGTATGAAAAAGCAGGTTTTGCCTTTGCTGCAGGTTTAATGAATGCGGTGATTCTGACTGCAATATTGTCTGCAGGTAACTCAGGTATGTATTCATCTACGCGTATGCTATTTGATATGGCACGTCAGGGACGCGCACCGAAATGGTTTGCTAAACTTGACCCTCGTGGCGTACCGATGAATGCGCTTTATGCCACCACTGCAATTGCTGCACTCTGCTTTTTGACGACATTTATTGGCGAACAAGAAGTGTTTAACTGGCTGCTGAATATGTCCGGGATGTGTGGTTTTATTGTCTGGTTAGGTATTGCCATTTCACATTACCGTTTCCGTAAAGGCTATTTAGCACAAGGCTATAAACTTGAAGATTTAGCTTATACAGCCAAGTTTTTCCCTTTTGCACCATGGTTCGCCTTCATTCTCTGCTCGATCATTATTCTAGGTCAGAACTATGAAGCATTGATTGGTGGAAAAATTGACTGGTTAGGTTTGCTTTCAACTTATATCAGTATTCCGCTCTTTCTTGTGATCTGGTTAGGGTATAAATGGAAACATAAAACCAAACTGATTCCATATCAAGAAATGGATGTTCAACCTGTAAATGTAGAACGTGATTGAGCTTTTATTTAAAAAAACAGCCTTAGGGCTGTTTTTTTATACTACTGTCCTTGCCACTTGAATGCACTCTTATAATACCGAACCTGCTGCAAAAAATTGTTTTAAAGCAAAACTAACTTCATTCTTATGCGTAGTACACAAACCATGTGAAGCGCCTTTAATTTGCTCCTCTACGCCGTGCTTTAAAAGTTTTAATGTGTGTTGACTACAAATTTCTGGAGGTACAATTTCATCTGCAGTTCCATAAAGCACCAAAGTCGGCACCGTGATCTGTTTTAAATCTTCGCGCAAATCTGTTTCTGAAAAAGCCTCAATACAATCATAATGTGCTTTGATCGAACCCTGCATAGCGATACGCCAAAAATTTTGCACTACACCTTCAGATTTTTTATTGAATAATTTGTCGTAACCATAAAACTTCTTAGCAAAATCCAGATAAAAATCAGCTCTGTTATCCAATAAATTTGCACGCATTTCATCAAATACTTCTGGATCAACTCCGTCTGGATAATCCTCTCGCTTAATCATTAAAGGAGTTACAGCAGCAATTAACGCAAGCTTAGTAACCTTCTGCTGTCCATATTTTGCCGTATAACGGGTGACAACTGCTCCACCGGTAGAATGCCCAACTAAAGCAAAATTATCTAAATTCAAATGTTCAATCAATTGATGTAAATCTTTTGCATATTGGTCAATAGTATGTCCAGCCCATGGTTGACTTGACCGCCCATGTCCACGCCGATCAAATGCAATGACCCGATAGCCATGTTCAGCTAAAAATAACATTTGGTCTTCAAAAGCATCACTGGATAAAGGCCATCCATGTGAAAAGACAATTACAGCACCCTCCCCCCAATCTTTATAATAAATGGAGCTGCCATCTTCAGTCGTTAGCATCTGTGTCATTGCTTACCCTGTTTTTATTGTATAGGAGTATTTATTAGAACAAGATAAAAATAAAACAGTGTATTAAACAAGTTATGCTTATGTAGCGAGTATAAAAAAAGCAGCCCTAAGGCTGCTTTTTTCAGATCAGATCAATAATTAATTATTGAGCTTGAGTTGGTTCAGCAACAACTGTGCGGCTACCAGAAATTGTCGCGAATACACGACGGTTCATAGCACGGCCTTCTTTAGTGTTGTTGTCAGCAATCGGTTGATCCCAAGCGAAACCTTGAGTAGACAAACGAGCTGGATCTACATTGTATTCATTTACAAGTGAAGATTTAACAGAGTTAGCACGAGCTAAAGATAAACGTTCGTTCAATGCACGTGGACCAGTATTATCTGTATGGCCTTCGATGCGAGCAGTAGCGTTTGGATATTCAACTAACTTCTCAGCAACTTTAGCAATTTCTGGTTTGTACTGATCTTTGATGTTTGATTTGTTTGTATCAAAGAACACACGAAGTTCCATGTTAAGGTCTTCGGTCAACTCTTGTGGAGCTGGTTGAACTGGAGCTACAGGTTCAACTGGCGCAACTTCAACTACAGGAGCAGCTGGTTTCAAGTGACCACCAAGAACTACGTTAAGACCAGCTAAAGCTGTATAGTTCCAGAAATCTTCATCGATGTTATAGGTAGCACGAGCTTCAGTACGAAGAGATAAAGCATCGTTTAAGCGCCAGAAAGCACCAAGACCAGCATTACCTAAAGTACCTTCTTCTTCAAGACCACGTGTATCACGACCAGCAGCACTATCAAGCTCATATTTATAGTGACCAGCACCTAACAATACATATGGCTTGATTTTGCTGTCGTAATTTTTAGTGATCAAATCAGAAGTAGCATAGAAGTTACCATTGATTTGAGTTTGTTTATATTCACCCTGGTTGAAATCTGAATCACCTTTAACTTGGTTATATTCAGCTTCAAAACCTAACCATGGAGTTAATTCAACACCAAGTGCAGCACCAACGAATAAATCGTCTTGAAGCTCTTGGCCACCATTTGTTAGGTTGCCACGGCTGTTATTGTGTTCAGTGTCTTGGAAAGTGTAACCAAGCATTAATGGTGTAATAGTTACGCCAGCGTTAGCAGCAGCTAAAGGTGCAGCAACGAGCATTGCTAATGCAATACGACTCATTTTCATGGAATTATCCTCCAGAGATAACAATTGTTGTTCAAGCTCAAGCCTAAATTTGGGCTATCCTGAGATAGGCTTTCCAATACCCCAGTTTTATTTTTAAGCCATTCACTTTGAATCATACAAACACTTTATTTTTTTTCCAAGTGCTTGATAATTTTAATCAAGTAAATTATTGACAAAATTACTTACAATTTCCGTTGTAATTCGGTAATTTTTTACTCAATTTATTCTTATGAATAGCTTATTGTCACTTGCTAAATTATTTTAACAGCTTTCTTAAAAGTTGAGTAATAAATATTAGCTTTAAAAAACCATTAAAAAACAAAATATTAATAACACAAATAACTAAAATAATATATTACAAGGTTAATTTAATGATTTCCAAACAAAAAAATGGTTTTACGCTCGTTGAACTCATCGTT
>Ga0308157_10001494_pt1 | contig 47350 bp, 49 predicted proteins | sample PhyBR1_FD_201035 | JGI IMG/M metagenome (GOLD analysis project Ga0308157, IMG submission 201035) | Phyllosphere microbial communities from UC Gill Tract Community Farm, Albany, California, United States - DLSLB.R1 | ecosystem: Host-associated > Plants > Phyllosphere > Unclassified | place: USA... | reverse complement strand
GTTCATCGCCCGCATCTCACGTGGCCGAACGGTGCGGGAGTTCATTCTGAACGTTCTATTGGTTCCTGCCGGATTCACCTTCCTCTGGATGACCGTCTTCGGAAACACGGCCATCTTCCTGGACATGTCCACCGCCGCCGGCGCCATCTCCCAGGCGGTCAGCGCCGACCTGTCGACCGCCCTGTTTCATTTCCTGGAGCAACTTCCGGGCGCCGCCTTCACCTCGGCCCTGGCCATCTTTCTCGTCGCCGTCTTCTTTGTGACTTCGGCCGACTCCGGCGCGCTCGTCATCGACACCATGGCCTCCGGAGGCGCCGACGATACGCCGCGCTGGCAGCGTCTCTACTGGTGCCTGCTGCTGGGCCTTGTCGCCGCCCTGCTCCTGCTCGCCGGTGGTCTCGGAGCGCTTCAGGCCGCCACGCTCGTGGCGGCCCTGCCGTTCACCATCATCATGATCCTGATATCAGTCGGCCTGGTCCGGCAAATGAACGCCGACGTCGCCGGGCGCACGCTCGAGACCGAGGGGCCGCCACTGGCCGAACAGCTGAAACGGATCCTCGCTCCCGCCAGCCGCAAACAGATCGACAGCCAGATCGACCGCGCCGGCGTACTCGCGCTTGAGACGGTTCGCCAGGCTCTGGAGGCCGAGGGTCTTGTGGCCGAAGTGAAACGCGACGAGACGGGTTTGACGCTCAACGCCCCCACCGCCCACGGACCCGATTTTCATTATCGGCTCACCGCCCATGAACGTCCCCGTCCCGCCCTGACGGCGCTGGAGGCGCCCGAACGTCGCCGAAACATGGAGTGGCGGCTGTCGGCCCGGTCAGACGACGCAGGAAGACCTCGTGACGTCACAGGCTTCACCCGCGATCAGTTGGTGGCCGATGTGCTCGAGCATCTGCAGCGATGGCGTACAGCATGAGCGCTGCGGAATAGCTCTAGAAGAAGGATCGCCCCAGCTGCCGTAATGGCAGCAAGTGACGCTCAAATTCTAGAACGCGCCATGAGCCGACATTGGCCGGCTGTCGGAGAACGGACATTCAAGCGAAACCCGCGACTTGTTCGATGAGTTTGTCACCTAAGGTCCAGGCGAGCGACCCGGCCGCCGGAATGTGAACTCCTCGCGGCCCGGCCTATAAGGCGCGTCAGAGAAAATCCGGGAACTTCCCGGACTCCAAAAATGCCATCAGATCGGCGTTCTCGATGACTCCATCGTAGAAGACATGATCCCAGCTGTTCAGGCCGGCATGCGCAGCTCGTCGCCGAAACCCTCGCAGCTGCGCAGCCACGTCTTCTCTGGTTTCGCGTATCTCTTCGACATTCCGCAAAAGGCGCGTCCAAGCTGTCACGAAGTAGTCGGCAAACCGTTGTCGGAGTTGCAGTTCCCGAATGTGGTTTTCGATCGTCGCGGAATATGCGCCCGCGGCCGGACCGTTCACGGACAGGAGGTGCCACGGCGCGGTATAGGGCCCGACGATCGTGAGATTGATGACCTGTTGTGCGATCACCGTGTCGTAGTAGGGGTGGAGAAACAGGCGTTGTCCGTCGCCGCCGACTGTATTGTTTGTCTTGGCCCACTGGCACGTTTGGCACATGGGAGCGAGATTGTGCGGCAGGACCGCGAGATGGGGATGTGTGGACTGCGGCAGATAGTGGTCGAGTGTGCCCGGCTTCCCGGCGTCGCCGCATGCGGGACATTCCAGAAGGCCATGGTTCCTCATATCCTCGAGTATCTGCTTCTGCACATGGCCAGGTTGCGGAGACCCGTACAGCGTGAGGAACCGCTTTGCTTCCTCCTCGGTCCCGTTGAACTGGGCATTCAGGTCGGGCCTGCCATGGGTATTCAAATAGGTCTGGACCTGGGTTTTCCAGCCTGCCTTAAGATCAGTGAACCAAGCGGCGTTCACGCCAGCCTGCCGGTCCGCGACCAGCTGGTCGACCATGGCGACGCTGTCGATGATCGGAGCAGCCAGGTTTTTCATTGGGGTCGGGCCGCGATCAGGCGAATTCGCAGCACGAGCTCTTCGTTCACGTCCTCGCCGAGCGCAGCCAGTAGAGCTTCCGCAGTCCCGTAGGTCGCCAACTGACGCCGGATCCATCCCTCGTATGGCTTAGTCGCCACGCGATCCTCAAAAACGTAGGAGCTGATCCGCTGGATATCGCCGGCGAAGGTCTGGAAGGGCGGCGAGTGCAGATCGATGCCGGTCGGCGTCCGACGCAGCACGTGTACGCAATCGCGGGGTGTCTCTCGGACAGTTACTTCGGAGTGGGTGGCTAGCAACGCCTTGGAGGACAGGCTCGCGAGAATGTCCTTGAGCATGTCGATGAACTGGATCTCCAACGTGGGATGGAGGAACAATTCGGGCTCGTCGATGAGGAGAAGGCTGTTGCGGCGGATCGCTCCAACCACGTTGATCACCACATAGGAGAACAGCTTCTGTCCCGAGCTCAGCCCGACCGGCTGTCCAGCCTTGAGGAAGGTCACACCAAGCTGCGGCCTGATCATCGATCGAACCTGGAGGGGATCGTAGACGGTCAGGTCCTGTTCGCCGATGGCGAGCAGCAGCTCAGTGCCGACCTGCATGATGCGATATTGCGATGGAGGGGGCGCTGGCCGCGTCACTTCGGTGTTCACCGCGACGGCCAGTTCGTCGAAATCCACCCCGAGCCGCAGCACGCTGTAGATGGTCTTCAGCTTTCCTGGCCAGTCGGTGATGCCGCCATAGCGCTGGTCGTCCGACAGGGCCTCGACCAGCGATGAGGCGGCGTTTAAGCGCGGTGCCACCGAACTGAACTCAGGGTCCGGTGGAGCGGACGAAGCGGTCGATAGACTGAAGGGGTTAGGTTCCCCCGGTCGATCCGGTGTTGCGGGACGCCCAAGGAAGCCGAAGTAGCGATAGGCCTCCGGATCGAGAAGGTTGGCGCCGTACGAATCGACGGGAAAATTCTCGAGCGGGCTGTAGGAGACGACGATCAGCTGGCTGAAGTTCGTCGCCCCATCGAAGCCTAGTCCTGGCGTGACCTCCCGGGGATGCAACCAAGCCTTAGCCATCGCGTGCAGGACGCGCGATTTGCCGACCCCATTCGGGCCGATGAGGACATTGATGTCGTGTGGCAAAGGGCTGTCGGATTCGAAGTTCAGCTCGAGCGTCGCTGTCGCGCCGAGCACATCTTGGAAGCGGAAGCGGGTGCTGCGAACCTCAAGGGTTTCGCCGCCGAAGAGCCGCCAGATATCCTGATAGGCTTTAGAGGCACCCTGTTCCCGCACCAGCGAACTGCCGAAGCCTTCGCTGTCGGCGAGTCGAACCGCCACCGGATCCGCGGAGGCGTTCACCAGCAAACTGGCGTCATGGAGGCTGCGAGCGACGGCCTCGGCGTTGACCCTTCCGATGGCGGAGATCAACTGGGCGTAGAACTCGATTTCCGAGGGGACAGAAGTATATTCGAGGTCCGGCGCAGGAAACACGCCGTCCCATCCGTTTTGTCTCAGCTGCGCAAGGGGCCCATACGCGCTCTTATGGCCATCGATCAGTATCTTGATCGAACCTAGTCGGAGCGCGACGCCACCGATTCGACAGAAAGTCTGGAACAGCGTCGTGTATCCGAAGTCATCCCAGTCATTCCAGACTAGTTCGATGAAGTCTCCTGCCATCGGAAGCGGCGACTGGAGCGAGTTTGGCCCGCGTGACATACGGCCGGCGAAAACGACTTTCATAGGCGGAGAGGCGACGGATCATAACAAGGAGTCATGCTCGAACCTCTACCGGCGGACGTCTGTCGACGCCACAAATCTTGCAGCCCATGGTGATCTGACCGGCGCGTTCATTTCGATCGGCGATCGCCGCTGCCGACGAATATCGATACGACGAATCAAGTCGTCGCATATCATTGTGCCATGAACATCACCATTTCCGACTGGGCAATCATCCTTGCCACGATCATAGGACCGCTTTCCGCCGTCCTGATTAGCCTCTGGATCGAACAGCGCCGTGCGAAGCGGGCGACTCGTCAGGGTCTAGTCCACACGTTCCTGAACGCGATGAACCATCCTGGCGACGCCAACTATCAGATGGCGGTCCGGGCCGTGGCAGTCGAGTTCCGCAAGGATGCGCAAGTCATGGCCGCGCACCGCGACTTCCTTGATGCGGCCAACTTGCCAACCGCACCTGCCGGTCTGACCGCACAGAAGCTGGTCAAACTAGTCGCGCTGTTGTTCGACCGCATCGGCTCTAAGGTGAGCGAAGATGACGTTCGCGGAATGGGCTTTGTCAGCGTCGGCTTCGCTGAACGTGAACAGCTTCTCCAAGACACGTTGAAGTCCATCGTCCGCGTGGCGGACACGCTCGAAGCGCAGCTCGAGTTGATGAAACCGGATGCGGCCCCGTGACCGCTAGGAAAACGGGGCGGAAGAATGCTCCGATGCCTGACGACAAACCGTGGGCAATGGACGAACTTCAACGCGAGTTCGAGCGAATAGTGCGGGAGGCCCAGGAGGCCGGAGAGGGGCTCACGACCAAACAGGTCGTTAGAGCCGCAGAGAAAACGACCAACAATGCGGGTCGCGCTTTCTACCGAACCCTCATCAAAACCGCGCCGGACATGCTCGCGGATCGCCGTAACGAGCGAGCGGGATTTGAACGCCGAAACTTCCAGCGTTGGCGGAAAGCGTTCGACCTGATCGAAACGATTTGGGTGTCTTGCGAAGAACTCGGACGGGCCTTCAATCAGCACCACCGCCCGATCGCGGTAAGCGAACAAGACTACGTATTTGAAGCGATGACGCACCTTCACGCAAAGGCGTTGCTCGTTGCGTCAGAACTGATCTGTCTGCTCAAGGGAGGCTTCGCTGACGGTGCCCTAACCCGGTGGCGAACTCTCTATGAGGTGAATGTAATAGCCGCTCTCATTCGCCAGGAGGGTCAGGAGCTGGCCCTGCGATATCTGGCACACTCGCGTGTCCAAGCCTGGAATGAAGCGCACGACGACCCTATCGAGACCGATGAAGCTGCGGAGGATCGGCAACGACTAAAGGCCGAAGCTGACCACGCTATCCAGATGTTTGGACCTGACCTGAACCGCCGTAACGGGTGGGCCTGTGCGCTAACGGGCCAGAAGAACCCGACGTTCGAACGAATGGCTCAACTCGCGGGGAAGACCGACGAGAAGTCGCTCTATCAACACGCATCGCTTCATGTGCATGGCAATCACCGGGGGTTGGACGAACTTCTAGGGATGTGTGAGGCGCAAGAAAACCTTTTACTTGTTGGGCCTAGCAACTCCGGACTTGTAGGGCCGCTAACCTTGGCGGCCTTTAGCGTGGTCGAATCAACCTCGATGTTGCTCCTGACCAAGCCGAACTTTGATCGCATCGCGTTCGTCAATACGCTTTGGCGCATGGCGAAGCGGATGAACAAGCTAGCGAGTGGAATCGAACTTCGAACCTTCGAAGCTGCCCAGAAGCGCCGGAAACGAACAACAAGTGACGCGCCTACCGAGAGCTGACGTTCCGAACTTCCGCAAAGAGTCAGGTCCAGCCAGTCGTCCGCACCCCTGGATTGCGCCGGCCGCGTGTTGCACTTACGCGGGTGAAATAGTGGACAGCTGCTAACCTGCCAGTCTCCTGAACGGTCTTAGCGCTGACGAATGTGAATGCGCTGCGTCATGTGCGATCGGTTCCCCTCAAGCACGCAACATCACTCCCCATTTCAAGTCCGCCGCCCAGCTAGCGCGAAAGGTCTCTGCCCCGACCTGCAATCATCTGCGCCAGACCATGAGACACCGGTGTCAGGGTCACTGAACGCCCCGTCGCCAGTAGAGCAGCGCCCGTCTTCAGCCGCGCAAGATGCTCGACGCCGGAGCCATCCCTTACCAGCACCCAGGGCGCGGCGCCCGCCTCGTCGTGAAACCCGCTCTTCACCATAACGCCCTTCACCCTCTCATCGCCGATGAGCCGCACGTCGTGTCCGCCTTCGAGACGTCGCTGATTAAGCGTGCGGATGATGTCGCCCCGAACCTGAAGCATTCTCAGTTGGGTCTCCATCTCACCGTCCAGCCGGTACCGTCGTCCAGACCTCACGGCCAGTCCCAGCCCCTCAAGGTGCCGCAGCCGCCCTCTCGTCAGCGCCGCCCAGGCGTCATGCCCGCCCACGCCGTCGGCGACCAGACCGTCCGCATCCCTGGCCGCCAGCAACCGGCGGTCGAAGCCGGTGAACCGATCGGCCTGGGTCTCCTTCCAGATGCGCTTCTCGGCCTCGACCCGCGACAGATCGCCAAGCCGTTCCTGGGCCGCCTCCTGCGCCCGCGCACGAAAGCCGTAGCCCATATAGTCACGAGGGATCACCAGGTCGCGGCCATCGCCTCGCCGCCCCCGGACCAACACATGGGCGTGGGGCTGGTCCGTATCGTAGTGGCAGGTGGCGATCCATGTCAGATCGGGCTCCCCCAGATCGGCCGAGACGCGCTCCATCACCTCACGGACGTAGCCCTGGAGATCCTCGATCCGATCCCCGTGCTCCGGTGAGATGATGAAGCGGAAATGGTGCCGGTCCTCGTTCCAGCCCTCGATCAAAGACTGCGGCCGGATCCCCTCCCCCTCGCGGTCGAAGAACGCCGGGCGCGCGCCGTCAACGCCGGCGCCCGAACGTCCCAGATAGGCGACATGCTTGGCTAAAGCCGCCGCCCGATCGGGGCCCTTGCCGACGTGACGCGACACCAGCGCCTTGACGATTACCCTCTGGCGGACATCCAGCCGGAAGGCGCGGCCTGAGCGGTTCTGCGCCGCCCTGAGAACGCCGGCGCGATCGCCGAGGGCGAATGTCCGGGAGGCCGCCAGCCGTTTGAGCATGCCATTCCGGACGTTCATCCGCTCGGTCTTGAGCCGGAGCGGGAGGCTCAACCGGATGGCGTCAGGGTCCTGCCCGGCGGCGGCCGACACCCGGCCCTGGATCGCCTCGCGGATCAGCATCTCCAGCCTTCCTCTCGGTCGCGGACTCGCTCCGGACAGGACAACTCACCGCAAGTCGTCCAACGCCGCAGATCAGGCCGCTAACCGATGGACAGAATAGGAGAAACCAGAACCGCTAAACACCTCCTTTTATCTTGCCCTCAGCCCCTTTCTGCAGATTTTCAGACATAGCCATCACACGTGCGGAAACCTGATCACATCTGATCAACAGATTCCTGCTTTCGACGATTGAGGCCCCATGTTTGTTTTCTAGGACCGTCAGATTTCCCTGGATGACAAAAAAACCCGCCCGGCCGAAGCCGAGCGGGTCGTTGTTGCAGACGTGATCGCTCAGGCCGTCCGAGCCTTGATCATCAGGTGCCGCAGCCCCGCCTCCATCGCTTTCTGGCCGAGATTGAGCGCCGGCCCGAACGGCCGCTGATCCTCCCGCGCCCGATCCACCGAATGGACCAGGGTCAGGCAGACCTCGGGCTCAAGCGCGATCAGCTCGTCGTTCGCCCTGAAGGGAGCCGCCTTGCCGTGGGTGTCGAAATCCGCCCGGGCGAGGATCAGCTTCACGCCCTTCTGTTTTGACCATTTGATCGCCAGCTTCTCGGCGCCTTTCGCCCCGGTCGTCGCCAGGGCCATGTCCGGCCACATCTTCAAGGCCCAGTTCAGGGCGTCGAAGATCCGCCCCGCGTCGTCCGGACTGTCCGCCGTCGGCGCGCCCCGGAAGGCGACCACCGGACCGCCGGGTCAGCCTCTCCCGACCGCCGGTTTCTGATCGCCCGGATCGCCTGTTTGGCTTCCAGCTGGGCCGCCGTCAGATGCGTGCCGCGCCGCGAGCCGCGCCAGGCCGTCCAGACCTCCCCGGTGGCGACCGTCCAGGTCTCGGAGGCGGCGTCCCGGACCAGTTCGCAGGACCGCGTCGCCGCATCGCCTGCGCGCGCCTTCGCCGTCGCCTCCTGAAGCTCGGTGTCAGCCACTTCCGATCCGTCGAAGGCGCGGTCAAGAGACCGCATCGCATCGCGCGCCCTGTCCGCGTCGCGTTCGATCCGCCCAACCGCCGAATGGAAGGCCCCGATAAGGGCTTCTCCCAGGATCGTCTGATAATCCTCCAGCGCCGTGTCGGAGATCACGTCCAGGAGTTCGGTCATGAGCGTGCGCCCGAGCTGGACCAGGGCGTCCTCGGGCGGATGCGGCCGTTGATCGCCGAGCGAGGCGGTCAGGTCGTCGAAGGCGGAGTCGGACTTGAAGGCGCAGACTGCGGTGGAAGACATGCCGGAATAGGTCATTGGAACATTCCTTGAGAATGCCGTGCGCCCCATGCGCAACGACCCCGGTTTTGGCTACATCGGGGTCCCCGGCAGTCACCGGAGCGGGTCGCGGCTTGCGGCCTGCGGAGGGAAACGGCGCAGCCGTTGACTTCCGGGGTGATGTGACAAAATCGGAGGGCGTTGTGTGGGGGCAAGTCGTCGTCGCTCTTCCGCGACGACGACACACCTCGGCGCCGTCGCGCCGATACGGACGAAGAGGCCAGCAAAGAGCGGGGCCGTCCGGAGCCGCGAGGCGGCGACGCGGCCCCGGACGCCGATGCGGAGCGCCGCAGTCCCCTCTTTCGTCTGGTCCGTCCAGCCGCCGGGAACGGCCTCGATCGCGGTCCCGCCGACAGGCCGCCTGAACACGAAAAACGACGGCCTCATCGAGACCGTCGTTCCGGAAGTCATGGTCCGCAAAGGCGCCGCTGATCAGGCGCCTTTGCGTCAGTTCAACCGCGCCAGCCGCTCAAGGCTCCGGGGCGTATCTGGTCGCGGCCGGTAGGCCAGAGCGGCGTGCGCACCACAAAAGGCGCCCCGTCCAACGGGACGTCCGCACAGGCTGAGCGTCGCCGCCTTCGGATCTCCGCAAGGCCAGCGGCATTGGTCCCGACCAACCGAGAGCAAGGTCGCCAGACCCTCGGGGACCCGCTCCGGCGCGCCCTGGGCAGGCTCTGGCGCTGACCGCAAGGACGGCCCCGCAGCCTTCGTCCGGCGCACCGGCGCCCGGGTCGTATTCTCACGCGCCGCGCGCCCGGCCGAAAGCCCCATCCTGTAGACCTTGCCGAGAACCGCGCTGCGGGTGACGCCGTGAGCGAGATCGCTAGCGATCTGTTCAGCAGTTCGTCCCTCCAGCCAGAGGGCCTTCAAACGACCGATGCGGTCTTCGGTCCAGACGGTGGCGGTCATGGCGGCTCTCCGTGCCAGCAAGCCGGATCGGCTCGCCCGCCTTCGCCCTCCCCCGTCCTTTTCCACGTCAGACGAGAAGCGGCCGGCCGCTCGCGCGACGGCCGCTTTCCGGTTTCACGCGTCGGTCAGAACGGGATGTCGTCGTTCAGATCGTAGCCGCCGGCCAACTCCTGGACCTCACGGCAGGCGGAGTCGTCTTCGCCGCCGCCATACCGTTCGCGCCGGTTCTTCAGCCGGATGTCGCCGACGATGAGGCGGAGATCATAGTGCTCGACCCCGTCCTTTCCGGTCCAGGTGTCGTTCTCGACATGGCCCTGGATCACGACGCGGCTGCCTTTCCTGGCGAACGGCTCGATGTATTTTTCAGCCGTCGCCTCGTGGAAACAGAGGCAGTTGAAGCCGGTGGTGCGTTCACCCGGCGTGCCGTCGGCGCGCCGGAAGCGGGTTGTCTCCAGAACGCGGAAGCTCGCCCGTTTCCGACCGCTCCCTTGGGCGGACAGGATGGAGGGATCAGCGGCCAGATAGCCTTCGATGGTGAGGGTCTGCATGGTCAGTCTCCTGATAATGAGAGGTGAAAGGATCAGGCGGCGGCCCGACCCGGTTCGGATCCGGCTGCGCCGGTGTCCGCGTCACGGCCTTCGGCCCAGTCGAGGACGGTGAGCCGGTTGATCACCAGCTCCTTGGCCGTCCGCTCCGTGCCGTCCTTGGCCGCATAGGCCGTGTCGATGAAGACGCCGATGACGACGGCTTCGCAGCCCTGGGCCAGGCCGCGGGCGATGACCTTCTCGTTCAGGCCCTTGGACCAGCTGACGCAGTTGACGCCGACGAGCCGGTCTTTGCCGGCGTTGTCCACGCCGCGCTTCTCGAGCAGCCGGAACACCGCCTTGGCGAAGTCGGGGCTGAACTGGGGGTCGGCCGCCAGTCGGCCGGTGAACACCATGGTCTGCATGTCAGTCTCCTGTTGATCCGAAGCGCCGGAGAGCCGATCCCCCCAATCCCGCTTCACCCCGAGACCTCCCTTCCTCCCGTCCTCCTCCTCGCCGGACGGGGCCTTCGCCCCCATCCGGCCTGCATCCGGTCGCCTGGAGCGAAAGGGCGCCTCCCTCACCGTCCTCCAGTCTCACGCCCTTCCCTCGCCTTTCGACGCAGGCAGACGACACGACAACGCCGCCCCGGCGGGACCGGGGCGGCGCAGCCGAGGAGACCAGGTCAGGCCGCAGCGGGGTCGAGCGCAGCCTCGCCCGCCGGCGTGACCACGAAGGCTCCGGCTCCGTCTGCATCCAAGGTGGGATTCTGGAGCTCATCGCCATCCGCCGTCGGATCACCCGCTCTCGAAACGGCGCAGCCCTCGCCGGACTCCTGCGCCTCGCTTTCCGATTCCGCACGCCAGGACAGGCTGGCCGGGGCCCAGGCGCAGGCCGCGGCCTGTTCCGCCACCCAGTCGACCAGCTCGGTCTTCTTCAGCGTCGTCGCGCGCGGATCGTCCGATCCCATGGCCCCGAGCATGTCCGCGAGAAGACCCTTGGGGTGGGCCTGGAGGAAGGGCGCATCGGGCGTCCAGTGCAGGGTGATCTCCGCGCCGCACAGGGCCGCCAATTCTGTAGCCTCGGCACGCGCGCCGCGCCGGATCAGGGTCGTGCGTTCCTCTCGAACGTCGAGGCTGATCGCCGTCAGCTCCGCCAGAAGGCTCATCTTCTCCCCGTGCGGCAGGGCGTGGGTCCAGCCGATGACAGTCTCGCCGGACGCCTGGCAGGCGGCGCGGCGATCATCAAGCCGACGCCGCACCTCCCCGTCCAGCGGCTCGATCACGCGCCCGCCCCCCGGGTTGAATCCCGTGGCCAGGATCGTCATGGCTGAGTCCGAACGGGCGATCCGGGTGCGAAGGACAAGGACCGTGAACAACCGGGCGATCAGGGCGGTGAGCGCTGCGCCGGGATCGTCCGCGAGGGCGCGGATCAGACCCCGCGTGGCGACCTCCGTGCGGACCCCGTGCAGCACATGGTTGACGCCCTCGGTCTCGGGCTCGGGAGCCTCGACCTCCGGCGCGACATAGGCCGGCGGCGCCGGGACGCGGGAGGCGGCGTCGTCTTCGGCCTCATCCTCGTCTGCCTCCGGCTCCTCCGGAGTATAGCAGCGGACATCAACCCCCGTGCCGCCGGCAGGCCACAGGACCATCGTCGTCACCGCCCGCCCCCCGCATCCCGTCTGGTCGGCGGCGATCCGGGCGTGGATCATGTCGACAATGGCCAGGTCGATGACATCGGCCCGACCAGGTTCGGCGAGCTTGTCCCGAACCGCTTCGGCCCGTTCCGCCCAGACCTCACGCTGGGCGCGGTAGCGGACCATCTCCCCGGCTGGAAGCGCGCCGCCGTAGACATAGCCCAGCGCCTCCAGGTCTTCGGGAAGCTCCGGCTCCGGTCCTGCGGTGACATGGACCGTGACCCCCTCCGCCTCGAAAACGGCGGCGAGGCCCTTCACCCGCTTCATCCAGAGGTCGGTCAGGATGTCGGGATCGAGAAGGACGGGCGGCAACTCCCCGAAGAGGTCGGTCTCCGTGCGGCCGCCCGCCGCGCCATAGGCGTCGGGATCGACCAGGGCGCAGCGGCGATCGCGGATCGTCACCCGCGTGTCGTCCAGCCGCTCGATGATTCGCCAGTCTTGGAAGCCGTGGCCGTCGAGCGCCGCCTCGGCGAGCTCGGCCTGTTCGGCCTTGTCGGGCAGCCGGGCCAGGAGCCGGGCTTGTTTCAGGGTCATCCTGCCCGTCTTCAGGGCGACCAGGGCGGCCGACGGCAGGCCGGCGAGGGCCGCGAGCCGCTTGATCTCGATCTCGGCGTAACCCAGCGCCCGGGCGATCATCGGAACCTTCAGCCTGGATTTCAGCATTCGGCCGATGGCCGCAATGATGTCGGCGATGTGGACGGGCACGGCGGTGTTGGTCAGGAGAACCGCCGCCGCCTGGCGCGCGGGCTCGGTTTCGACGAAGACCTGGACGGGATAGTCTGCGTCGATCTCGCCCGACTCCAGAAGCTGGGTCAGGGCCAACAGGCGACGACGGCCGTCCAGCGCCATGAAGGCGGCCTCCTTCCTGCCGCGTCCGGGTCGAACCGTCAGGGGCTGGAGTTGGCCGGCGGCCCTCAGGGTCGCCGCAAGAACGGGAATGTCGTCGTCCGGCGGCTCGCCGCAGCGAAGGTTTTCACGGGCGACGCCGATGTCGCCGAGGCGGACGTGGCGGGCGTCGCGCTCGACAACGGCAGCCGGTGTGGTGACGGGAACAAAGTCGGTCATGGGATCGGTCTCCGCCAGAGGCACAGGGCCCATCCCCGCCTCTCCGGCGCCCCTCACCGCCCTCCCCCCTCCCTCTGCGATGGGGCCTCGACTTCGTTCCAGTCGCCGAAGGGCGGGTCAGGCCAGATAGCCTCCGCCTGGACTCCGGCGCGCAGCAGACGGCGGCGAAGCCGGCTTGCAGCTCCCTCACCCACCTCCCCTCGATCGGCGGCGATCAGAACCCGACGCACGCCTGCGGGGGGCGTCCAGGCCGCCAGGTTGTCGGCCGCCCTCAGCGCCCATCCCGGGAGGCCGAACCTATCCATGGCGGACAGGGTGGTGATCACGCCTTCCCCGACCAGCATCTCTGCATTGGAGGCGGCCAGTCGAACCGCCGCACCGGGGGGCACTAGGCCTACGGTCTTTCGCGCCAGACGAAGGCCGGACGCCAGGCGGCCGTTCGGTTCAAGATAGGTCAGTTCAACTGCTGTGAGCCGGTCGCTTGCGTCGCTGATCCTGGCGACCAGTGCGGCTCGGCCGCGTCTGTCAGGCTGATACACGGAGATCGACGCCCGGGGATGATGGCGCAGATTGAGCGCGCCGCTGCAACGCACGGCGCGGAGACGCAGATGCCGCCCGCTCGCCGTGTCCTCACCGATGGCGACCGTGTCCTCCCACAAACGCATGGCCGTCGCCCGCCGGGTCGCCTGATCAGGCTTCGACAGGAGGGGGCCGCAACCGCTGGTTCCCGTCACCCGTCCCTCCCTGTCGATGAGACCGCGACGATGAAGATCATCGCGCAGCGTGCGCCAGTCTACGCCGCCGAAGCCGTGGATGATGACCCGCCCCTCCGACAACATCAGGGACATGGACCGGTCAGCTGCGCTATGTCCGGGGGCCGGCACGTTGGCGCGACGCCCCTGCTGGAAGAGGTCGCCGCCCAGAGCCGCCACGATGGCATGCAGCGTCATGACGCTCTCACAACAGGCCAAGCGTGCGAAGGCTCGCCGTGCCTTCGCGACCGACAATGATGTGATCATGGACCTGGAGGGAGAAGACACGGGCGGCGTCCACGACCTGACGGGTCATGCTGATGTCGGCTTGAGAGGGAGACGGGTCTCCTGACGGATGATTATGCACCAGGATCAGGCTCGAGGCCGACAGCTCCAGCGCACGCCGGATGATCTCTCTCGGGTAGACAGGCGCATGATCGACCGATCCATCGGCGATGAGTTCGTCGCGCAGAAGGATGTTACGGCGGTCAAGGTACAGGGCGCGAAACTGTTCGCGCGGAAGATGCGCCAGGGCGACGCGGACATAGGCCAGAAGGGCGGTCCACGAAGACAGAACAGGCCGTTTGCAGGCGGCGCTCCGCGCCAACCGCACGCTCAGTTCGCGCACGAGCTTGAGGTCGAAAATCGCCTCCGGACCGAAGCCCCCGATCCGGGACAGCTCTACGACTTCGGCGGCGGCGAGATCTCCAAGACCACCGAAGCGTTCGATCAGCGCTTCCGCCACTCGTTCGACGTCATGGTTCTGCAATGACCAGCCCAGCAACAGACGCAGCAAGCCCCCGTCATTCATAGACGCCAAGGTCGAAGGTTCGATCTGACGAACGGCCAGCGGTCGATTTGGGATCAGCGTCATGGGGACCTCCTGCTTTGCGCTCCCTGACGGAGCACCACCTGCCGCCCTCGCTTTCCCTTTCCACCGGGACCTGGACCTCCCCTTTCCGACACCGCCGCCAAGAGCCGACTGAAAGAGACGTGCGCCCGAAATCGAAGGGCGACGAAACGCCATCTTCAAGACCGATCAACTCGTTAGGCGCGCGTCGGTCGCCACCCTGACAGCGGCCCGCGACAAACCTTGACCGGTCCAGAAGGCCCGGTGTGTCTGGGCGACCGCTATGCCGCGACAAAACTGCGGGGTAGAATCTGCCGATGACCGATGCTGATAGAATCGAAGCCCTTTTGGACATTGTGGATGAAACGCGGCCGGAGAACCGCGACCACAGTGAGACGCTCGTCGTGCTCGGCTACGCCGAGCGTCGGCGGAACGGCTTCTGGCCCACGACTGCAGGCTGGAATTTTCTGGGTGACCGGGGGCGTCCGTTCGACCTCAGCTAGGCAGGCCGTTGCCCCTCGCCTTCGCCCGGCTCGTGTGCGGAAGGCGAGGCGACATTGTCGATGATCACGACCCTGTTCTCGCCAGGACCAACTTTCGGACTCGCACCTCGATGCGTGAGACGATCCGAGCCAGTTCGGTGCGCTTTTGCACGGCCTCGACCCGTTGCGGAGGTTCCATCCATGCCGTCTGCGGTTAGCGGCGCCACATGGACATCGAGAGCCGGCGCCGTATGTCGCTGACAGTCGAGATTGAAAAGTGGGAGGACCGGAGGTCCGTTTCGTCGATCGCCCCCCGGCGGTGCCCAAAGCCGATGAAGTCCGGCTTTGTCGCCAAGCCATTGGCGTGGACTTCCTTGATGTCGCCCAGCGAAATGGCGGCGTCCCAATTCCCCTGCCCGGAGGCCTGGAGGGTAGAGGCGGTGTGGTGGAAGCCATCGGGACCGGCGTGAGTGATTTCCGTGGGGTCGTCTACGCGCTCGTGCCTGTTGGGAGTTGCGGAGAAGCGGCAAGGACCTGAGCCTTGCACGCCGTCTTCGCCGTCCCGATCATCCTTTTCATCCTCAGCCTGATCGGTCTGATCGGAGCCCTGCTGGACGACGGCCTGTGGAACTGGCTTGGCCCCTCTGCGAGGGTGCGACTGTCGTCGTCACGGCGTGGGCGCTGGTCTTTCGGAGACTCTGGAAGCGCTGATTCAAATCGGCTCGGGCGATCGTCCCGCCAACGGGAAAGAGGACGATGCGACAGGGACGACAGATCGACTTCGGAGCCGGGCGTTGACTCTGATCATGGCTGCTCGCTGTGGCGCCCAGCCTTATTGTCGTACAGCAGGACGCTTATCTCTCCGCTGCGTTCCTGGCGCGCTTCACGAACAAGCGCGAAGTCGGTCACTCCGCGAAGTCGCGCAGCCTCCAGGATATCCTCCGGTTTCAATAGCGACGCCCTCATCTGATGCGGGTCAACGCGACCGTCTTGGATCAGCACCCGCGTCTGGCCCTCAATGAGGGTGGACAGACTCGGAATGAGGAAGGCGACGCCGGCCAGAAGATAGTGCATCAGGACCAGCACCAAACAGCCCGCCAAAGCGCCGTAGAAATGCTCGCCCTCGACGATCCCTCTACCCAGAATGGCGCCGAGGATCACGACCAACAGGCTGTCCAGCGGCGTTCCACCGCGCATAAAGCGCTTCTTAGCGGTCTTGAACAAGATGAGCGCGGCCAGAAAACCCAGTGCTGCGCGCACGGATATTTCCGTCACTCCATCCGCCGACAAATCGAACTGCATGGCTTACCAATGCCGGGGGCTGAGATTCAGTTGCCAGGACCGCCAGACGGTCCAAGCCACGCGCCTCGATCGGGGCGGCGCACAGGGCGGCGGCGTCTAAGCGGAAGCTCTGAGAGCCTTGCGCGCAAACGTCTTGACGTCCAGCTCGCGAGGGGTGCGCAGACAACGCATGGTTCCTCAAATCCAGGCTCGACAGCACAGTGTGGAGCGTCGCTGGCGACAGACTTCCTTCGGCCACGCTTGACCCAACCCGCGCTCCAGGAGGCGCACGCGCCGTGTTTCGGCCGCAAACCGACCACGCCCAGCGAAGGGTCCCCGCCAGCTGGCGCCTCCATGATGGATGCGCAGCGTCGAGGTGTTTGATGACGGCGTTGAAGACGTGCGGAATCCCGGATTTGCAAACAAAACTACATCCGGCGTCGCGCTCTCGCAGGAGCGGACGTCGCGCGCTCGGGCGCACGCGCCGCTCTTGATGAGGCCGCTGGCTTGAGCTCCATCCAGGCCGGGGCGTGATCGCTGGCTCCTTCGACGCCGCGCGTCTCACGGCTGACGCCGGCGTCCTTCAGCCGTGTTGCGAGAGCCGGGCTCGCCAGCAGATGATCCAGCCGCATCCCCTTGTCGTTTGGCCATCTGTGGCGGAGATAGCCCCAGAAGGTCCACATCGGCGCGTTCGGATGGCAGGTCCGCACGGCGTCGATCCACCCCTGGTCGAGAAGACGCTGGAAGGCGGCCCGGCTCTCCGGCTGCAGAAGGGCGTTCTCCTGTTCCCGGTGACCGGAATAGATGTCGGCCTCGGTCGGGATTATGTTGAAGTCGCCGGCGAGCACTACCGGGAGGCCGGCGGTGAGCAGTCCTGCGGCATGATTGATCAGTCGGTCCAACCAAGCGAGTTTGTAGTCGAATTTCGGCCCGGGCCGGGGATTGCCGTTGGGCGCATAGAGGCCGCCGATCAGCACGCCGTTCACCGCAGCTTCGATATAGCGGGCCTGGAGGTCAGACGGCTTCCCGGGCAAGTCCTTCCGGGTGAGGACCGGGGCGCCCCCCCGAGCCAGGATGGCGACCCCGTTCCAGGTCTTCTGACCTTGCCAGACCGCCCCATATCCCGCCGCCTCCAGAGCTTCGACCGGAAAGGCGCCGGTCTCCGCCTTGAGCTCCTGCAGGCAGACGGCGTCGGGTTTCGCGTGGGCCAGCCATGACAGCAGGTTGCTCAAGCGCCGATTGACGCCGTTGATGTTGTAGGTGGCGATGCGCACTCCGGATCAGACCTGACCCAACCGCTGGATCGCCTTGGAAAGCGGACGCTCGGCGGTATCGTAGTCCTCCCAGGCCGTGAGCTTGCCGACCAGGGCCGGCGCCCTACGCAGGGTGAAGCGCATGGGGTCGAGGCCGCGCTTAACCTGGGTCCAGTTCAGCGGCATGGAGACCGGCGCGCCGGGACGACCCCGAGGCGATAACGGCGCCACGGCCGTGGCGGTCCGGTCGTTGCGCAGATAATCGAGGAAGATCCGCCCGCCTCGGTCCTTCTTGGCCATGGTGATCAGATATCGATCCGGCGCGTCCGCCGCCATGACCTTGCACACGTCTCGGGCGAAGGCCTTGGCCGCCGGCCAGTCGATCCCCTTGGCGCTCAGCGGCGTCACAACATGAAGCCCCTTGCCCCCCGTGGTCTTGCAGAAGCTGACCAGTCCGAGCGCATCGAGGCGGTCGCGGACGTCGCGGGCCGCCTCGATGACCGCGTCAAACGCCACGTCGGGCGCAGGATCCAGATCAAACACCAGCCGGCCGGGCTCTTCGGGAGCGAAAGGGGCGCAGTTCCAGGGGTGAAGTTCGACGGCCCCCACCTGGGCCGCCGCAACCAGGGCTTCGATCCGATCGAACTGCACATAGGGCTTGCGATCGCCCCTGATATCCACCTCGGTGATCAGACTGGATTGACCCTTGCCGGAATGGCGCTGGAAAAATCGCTGTTCGCCTTCAATGCCGTCCGGCATTCGGATCATGGAACAGGGACGACCGCGCACATGGCGCAGCATCCAGTCCCCCACCGCCTCATAATATTCTGCGAGATCCTTCTTGGTGACGGGCCGGTCCTGGCCGTCGTCGGGCCACAACGGCTTGCCGGCGTTGGAGATGGTGAGCCCCATGACCATGGCCGAACCGCGCGGGGAGACTGTCCGCGTCCGGATGGTCCGCGCCGCCGGCGCGGCCAGTTCTGTCGATGCGGGCGCGGGATCCTCGGCCTCGACCTCGTCGGCAGGCTTGTCTTCGCGCAAGGCTTTGAACGCCGCCTGACGGATCAAGCCGTCGGCGGTGAAGCCCGCATATTCGATTTCGGCCACCAGCTCGGGCCGCACCCACTGGACCCCGGCGGTGCTTGTCTGCGCCCCCTTGGCTTTGAACGGGCTGGCGTCCGTCTCGAGCGCCTTGAGGCGCGGCAGGATGCGCGCCACAGTGTCTCGTCCGAACCCCGTGCCGATCCGTCCCACAGGCACGAGATCGCCATCTCTGTAGACCCCCGCGATCAGGGAGCGGAAGGCGTCGCCGGTCTTGGTCCAGCCGGCGATGACGACCTCATGACCCTGCCGGCATTTTGACTTGGTCCAGGTGTCGCCTCGCCCCGATCGATAGGGAGCATCCAGCCGCTTGGAGATGATGCCTTCCAGATCCATCCGGCAAGCCGACAGCAGAACCGCGTCTCCCGCCGTCACGAAGTGGTCGACATAGCGGAGGTTGGCCGGCGCCTTCGTCAGCACCGCCTCAAGTCGGGCCTTGCGGTCGATCAGAGGACGCGGCCGGAGATCCTCCCGGCCCTCGAACAAAAGGTCGAAGGCGAAGAAGACGAGATCCGCGGTCTCGCCGCTCGAGAGAGCCGCCTGAAGCGCCGCGAAGTCTGGCGCGCCGGTCTGGTCCAGCGCCACCACCTCGCCGTCCAGGACGCCGTCCGCCAGTCCCTCGCCTGACGTGACGATCTCGGGGAACCTCGTCGACCAGTCGAGCCCTTTCCGGGTCCGCAGCGTGGTCTTTCCCTTCACGGTGCGCAGTTGCATCCGGTAGCCGTCGAACTTGATCTCGTGGGCCCACTGGGGGCCGCGGGGCGGCTTCTCCGAGGACCTGGTCAGCTGGGGTTCGACGAAGGCCGGGAGCGCCGCGACCGAGCGAGCCCGAATGACGGCTGTCTTTCCGCGCTCAGGCGCGGTCGCAGCAGGCCTGACCGCCTCTCCTGCATGGCTTGTCCAGACCGCTCCGGCGTCCGGGCCCTTGCGCGTCATGAAAGGTTTCACCGCCTTCTTCCTGCTTGCGGCGATCTCTTCCATTGTGCGTTTGGAGGCGATGGACCGGTCCGTTGCGTCGGGGCCGCCGACATTGCCCTCCACGGCGGCCTCGTCCCGATGTTTGATCAGCATCCAGGCGGGCTTGGCCTTCTTTCTTTCGTCCTTCTTCATCCGGACCAGGACCCAGGAGCCGTGCATCCGCTCCCCTTCCATGACGAATTTCAGCTCGCCCTTGGCGAGGGCGGCGTTGACGGCCTCAAAGCCCTTTTCCGGCGCCCAATAGCCCCGGTCCCAGAGCATGACCGTGCCGCCGCCGTACTCCCCCTTGGGGATCGTGCCTTCGAAGTCGCCATAGTCGAGGGGATGATCCTCCACCTCCATCGCCAGCCGACGATCCCTGGGATCAAGCGAGGGGCCCTTCGGCACGGCCCAGGAGAGAAAGGTCCCTCGCCATTCGAGCCGCAAGTCGAAATGCAGATGGCTGGCGGCGTGTTTCTGGATGACGAACCGAAGGGCGTCTGACGGCGCCACCGCGGCGGCGTCTCCGGACGGCTCGGCCGTCCTGGAAAAGTTCCGCATGCGTTTATAGGCGGCGAGCTTCGAGGCGGCCATCATGTCCTCCGACAGGTCTGGCTGGTCAAACGACTCTGGCGGCCACATGATCCATGGGCGTGTCCGTGAGTCTTTTTGGAACGCCATGCGTTGTTGCGTCAGGAGATGAATCCATGCCCCAGGCCCGAGCCGCACCCGCCCGAGGTTTCCGGGTCCACGCCCGACACACCGACCGCCAGTCCGCCCGCTACGTCGAAGAAGTGTCATTCGAGGCCGCCGCGGTGGCCTATGTCGAGACGTTCAGCCCGCCCGTCACCGACGAGCCGGACATCAGCGTGATCGTCCACGACGTCGCCAGCGGCCATGAACATTGTTTTCGCATCGACCTGGAGACAGGCGACGCGGCTCCTTGCGGCTGAAGCGAAACGATTCGGGGTCCCGGTCGTTAAGCCCATGAACCGCGCAGCTCCGCGCCAGAGGTATCGCCATGGCGTCTCGTCCCAGTTGGCAAGGCCACCTGAAACTCTCTCTCGTGACCTGCCCGGTTTCGCTTTACACGGCGACGAGCTCCGGTGGTGACGTCCACTTCAACCTGATCAACCCCAAGACCAACAACCGCATCAAGATGATCACCACCGACCCGGACACAGGTCCGGTTGAACGATCGGAGCTGGTCAAGGGCTATGAGGTCTCCAAGGGCGAATACATCCTGCTCACGGACGAGGAGATCAAATCCGTCCGGCTGGAAAGCACCAAGACCATCGACATTGAACGATTCGTCCCGGCCGACGACATCGATCGTCTGTACTGGGACAATCCCTACTACCTCGCCCCCGACGGCAAAATGGCCCAGGAAGCCTTCGGCGTGATCCGGACGGCCATGGAGAAATCCGGCCAGATCGCCCTGGCGCGGGTGGTGATCTCGACGCGCGAGCGCATCCTCGCCCTTGAGCCGCGCGACAAGGGCATCCTGGCCTATACGATCAGGACCGACGCGGAGGTGCGCAAGCCCGACGAGATTTTCGAGGGGATCAGCGACGCCAAACCTGATGCGGCCATGATCTCCATCGCCGAACGGATCATCGAACAACAGGAAGGCCCCTTCGACCCAAGCCAGTTTGTCGACCGCTATGAAGAGGCGCTCAAAGCCCTGATCGAGGACAAGAAGAGGGGCCACAAGCCCGCCAAGGTGGCCGAGCCGGAAGACACCAATGTCGTTGATCTGATGTCGGCTCTGCGCGCCAGCCTCGGCGGCAAGCCGCCGGCCAGGACGAAATCAGCGAAAGCCCCCGTCAAAAAGACCGCCAGGAAACCAGCCAGGACGAAGACCCGCAAGGCGGGTTGATCACTCCATGCCGCCGGCGTCTCGGTAGGCTTTGCGCGCTTCCACCACTCGCGCCGTGGCGGCCTTGCGCGCCCGCACATAGGTCGCTTGAGCCTTGCGGCGCGCGTCATCCAGGGCCTCCTCGCGAATCTTCAGCTCCGCCTCCTCGCGCTTTCTGGCCGCATCCACCTTGGCGAGCTTCGCCTCGGCCGCGTCCAGGGCGCCGCGATCGGCGGGCTTGCGCGGCTGGTCCGGTTTCGAGGCTGGCTTCGGAGACCTTCTCAGCCTCGGCCGCTTGGGTCCTGGAGGAACCTTCGGCAGACTCGTCGCCTCCACCGCGAACCGGTCCGAAGATCCCGTCGCGCGTTTGAGGACAGTGTCCGGCTGAGCCAGAGCCGCCGCCGTCAGGGCGGGGTCGTCGGTTTCCCGCGCCAGACCGGAAACGAACAGATCCTGATGACTGCCCCAGGCCCGCAAGGCCGCCGCCCGGCTCGGCACGGCGACGACGGTCTCGTAGAATCCGAGCGAAGCGGTGAAGACCTTCAGCCGGCGTGGTTTCGATCTGGCCATCCGTCTCTCCGACGATCCCGTGTCTGCATCCTAAACCCGGAAGACCTCGGAATGCTCCGCAGCAATGTCCCGCGCCCTTCCGTTACGGCTTCCCGGAAGCGACGCCCGCATCAGTCGGACGGTGTCTTCGCCTTTCGAGAAAACAGGCCTCCGGCGCACGCGCGCCAGGATCTGAGAACCGTTCGCCTGGACCGACTCAGGCCTTCTCGGCTCAGGACCATTGCAGGAGACACCCATCGCCCAAAATTACGAAGAGATGGACGCCATCGCGCTGGTGAAGGCGAATCCGTGCCCGCACCACATCACACTTGCACCCACCTAAAAAATCGCCGCCTGACGACAACCCTCAGGCCTCTGGAAGTCTCCGGTCGTCCGCCGGAGACTTTTGCGGTGCGACGTCATGGGGATCAGGGACATGTCATCTGGCGAAAGCAACGCCGCCTCAGAAGAACTCCTCGCTCGCCCTGCGCCGCCTTTGTCGGCGACCTTTGGGCACCGTGAAATGCGCGGCGCGGCGCTAAGGGTCAGAGTGATGGCCGGATTGGAAAGCATTCATCCGCACGATCGGATGATTCTTGCATCACCCCTAAACCTCAGCACTGCATTCCTCGGCGACCGGCTTCGGGTTTTTGTCAGTGCAGCTTAAGCTGGCCAGACACTCGACGCATCAACAGACGTGACAAGGCCAGCAGCGAGGTGCGGCGCAGCCCGATCACGGTCCGATAATGGTCAAGGTGCAAACCCACATAGGCCTGGCGCGCCAGCCAGCCCTCAATCAGAAAATTCGGTCCCGCCAGGCCGCCCATCAGTGACCCTACCCCGCCCTTGCGGCCCAAGGAGACCAGCGAGCCGCGGTCCCGATAGGCAAAGGGACCCGGATCGCCTTCCTTCAGCAGGACGTGCGCAAGATATTTAGCCTGCTGGGCTGCAGCCTGGGCCCGCGCCGGGACGAAGCCCCCTCGCCATGGCGCTTGAGCGCAGTCCCCCAGGGCGTAGACTTCCGGGGTCGAGGTCTTCAGCCGGTCGTTGACAACGAACTGATTGAGACGGTTCGTCTCCAATCCAAAACCGCGATTGTGCGCTGACGCCAGAACACCGGCCGCCCAGACCGTCAGGTCCGAACGGATCCAGCCGCCGCTGGTCTGCAGCCCTTCAGCCATCACCTCATCCACCTTGGTGTTGACAGAAAGAGTGACGCCACGGCGCTCAAGCTCCTGCGCCGCCTTGGCGGCCACGGTTTCAGACAAGCTCGCAAGGATTCGGGGTCCGGCTTCAATCACCGTTACGCCCAGAGTGAACCGCTGATGCGTGTTCAGGCTGGCTGACAAGGCGCGATGACCCTCAATCAGTTCCGTTGAAAGCTCCACCCCGGTCGCCCCTGCGCCGACAATGGTGATATCGAGCCGTTCACCCGACGCATACGCCGACGCCAGAAAGGCGCTGGTCAGACGTCGGTTGAATGCTTCAGCGTCCGCCACATTCTCCAGAAGATGGGCGTGCTTGGCCGCACCGGGGACGTCGAAAAGATTCGACCCACTGCCGATCGCCAGGATCAGCCGCCGATACTCCAGAGTCCGGGGCGGGATCAGGATCCGACCGTCATCGTCCATGATCTCGGCCAACTGAAGCCGCTTTTGCGCCGTGTCCAGACCTGTCAAATCACCGAGGGCGAAGCTGAAATGGTTTCTTCGTGCAAGCAGGGGATAGGAAAGCCCTTCCTGACGAGAGTCCAACGACCCGGCGGCGACCTCGTGCAGGGATGGTTTCCATAGATGGAAAATGGTTCGATCAACCAACAAGATACGCTGCGGCCCTTCCACCCGTCCCAAGGCGCGTCCGAGCCGGGCTGCGAGCTCCAGACCGCCCGCGCCTCCCCCGACGATGATGATCTCGTGATCCATTGTTTCTCCTTGCGGCACGACGACCTGCACCGACGTTGATGGATTCACATCGACCGTCGCAGCCCTCTCTCCCTTGCGAGAGCGGCGCATCACCAACAGACCCGCGTCAGGAGCGGTTGGTGACTAATGCAGCTTCCTTCAGCCCTGACGGCTGGCAAAACCGCCAGGCTCACACGCCACCGGGGCCAGAAAAGGATCCATGTGCCGACGTCTATGGAACGACCCGTCACCGTGTCCGCAGCCGCCTCGATCTTCCGATCATGACAGGGCTTAAGGGGAGTGGCGGCTTGGCGCATCAAGCAGCGACCATCCGCGCCAAACCGCCTTGGCGGATGGAGTTCGGCTTTCGGAGCATGCCACAAGATCACGCCGTTCGCCATCACCCCGCTGTCAGGGCCGTTCAAGTGACAACCCCCGATCAGCTTCGTCTTGTCACAGCGCCATCGAAACATCCTTTCGACAAGGGGCCCGCGAGATGCCAGCCGCGTCATCCGGTTTCGGAATTCACTGTCAGCGCCTGCCGCCCAATTCCCGTTGAACGTCAACCACCATCACGCCCACGCGCTCCACGGCTCGCCGAAGCGCATTCTCCGTTACGCCGAATTTCCTGGCCCAGTCACGAATCTCGCACTCTCGGCAGGGGTCGATGCGTCGGCTACCCTGATCTTCGGTGTCGCATTTGACGTCGCTCATGACTCGATCTCCAGAACGGTCACAACGCCGCAGATCAGAGACGGTTTCGCCGCGATCGTCCGCAGAGGGACCCGCCTTTTGTTTCCATCGTCGTCGAGGAACAGCGCCGCCGTCTGATCGTTATCGTAACCGATCGTGAGGCGGCGGCTTGGCGAGCGGATTTGCGACGATAGGGCATTCGAACAGGACTCCGGAGGCGTTTGTGGAGATGCTCCGTGACGCTCATATCGACGTGCTGATCGACGTGCGCGCATTTCCTCGGTCGCGAACGAACGCGGCCTTCAACCTCGAAATTCTGCCCGCCTTTCTTGGCGGTCATCAAATCGGCTACGAACATATGCCCGCTTTGGGCGGGCGTCGCTCACGGCAATTTGAGATCGATGCAGCGTGCAACGCGCTCTGGCGCGTATCCAGTTTCCACAACTACGCCGACTACGCGCTCGGCGACGCTTTTCAGGAAGCCCTCACAGCCTTGGTGCTGAGAGGCGAAACCGCCAAAACAGCCTTGATGTGCTCGGAAGCCGTATGGTGGCGGTGTCATCGCCGCATTATCGTGGATTACCTTCTTTTCAACGGCCATCCGGTTCAACACCTGATGGCGCCGGGACGCTCGCAGGCCGCCAGCCCTACGCCCGGCGCCGTTTTCAACGCTCGGAAAAAGGTGTTGTATCCCGCCTGGCGGGTCTAGCCGCTTACGCTTCTGAAGTTTCCGAACGTCAGTTCAGCACCACCGTGCCGGAGTCGACGTCGAGCCGCTTGCGCGCCGTGATCCACGTTGACGGGATGCGAACCTGCGGATTGGGCGCACAACAGATTTCGCCGGTGTCGTTGAGGACCGCAACCCAAATGAGGTCTTGATCCTGACCTCGACTGATGACGGCGAAGGCGCATCCCTCGCCTTTTCCCTCAATTCGGATCGGCAGGACAGGATCGAGCTGGGTCAGGGTCATGGCTGCTCCTCAACATTACAAACGCGGCCAGTGCCTTAGGGTTTCGCAACAGTGACCACGCTCGTGGTTCGTCTTTTTCTGATCGTCCATATGCTAACGCGCCGCCGATCAGGCCATCCGACCGAGCCAGGATTGAATTCTCCATACGTCCGTCCTCTTGGCGGTCGATCAGGACGCTGCGGAGAAGCCGGACCCGGATGCGGATTTATCGTCCTCGTAAGATGATCAGCCTCTTCAGCGATGGCGATCGTCACTGCGACGATCACGGGTCGAGGTGGCGGCAGACTGCGATGGCCGTATGATCCGGCAGCGCGAATCCTCGTTTTTCGCCAGCTGATTTCGTCCGGCCTCCCGATGGCCGCCACGGTTGCAGCCTCGTGGTGACCGGGACCAAGGACGTCGCGACCCGACCACGTCTTCGCCTCCGCTAGGCTTAGCGGCGCAGGCAGTGTATATTGGCCGTCATCTCAGACCGATTTTTTTGGTAATCTGCAGCGAGCGACATGCGCCGCAAACTCCCGCTTTAACGGCTCGGGAGACCGTCATGACTTATCGCTGCATATTACAATCCAAAGTGTCTCACGACACTGATGTCGAGCTGCTGCACGCCGAAGACATCAACGAGGCGGCGCAAGAAGCGCTCCGTCTGTTACGCCGGCGTGAAGATGTCAAAGCCGCTCATCTGTACCTGAACGATGCCCGCATCCTCACTCTTCGTCCGGGCGATGCGCCTGTCGTTTCCTAACAGATGAGCGCGCCGCAGGGGGCCCTTCAAAAATTGGCCTCGCGACGAGCAGTCCACCGGCAGCGGCAAATAGGGCTGGGCATCCGCCTGGACATGGCTCCCTTGGCGAACAACCGCCCCCCGAAGCCACCACTCCTTGTCAAAGCGTCGAGCCGCTAGATCCGCGGACCGCGACCCTTCACAACACCCGCCACCATCGTGATGACAAACAAGATGATGGTGATGACCGCTACGAACTTGGCGATGCCAAATGAGAAGTTGGCGACGCCGCTGAACCCTAGAACGGCCGCAATGACAGCGACGACGAGAAATATGATGGCCCAGCGCAACATTAGCAGTTCTCTTCAGTAATCGGGCGAACATGGGAAGCGCCTTGGCGCCTCGCCTGCGTCAAACGTCGGCGCATGAGGACCGTTCCAGCATTTCCCGACGTTCGGGGAGTTTGGGCGAAACCGAGCGTGTCGGCGTCTCCTGGTCACGGAGAAGCCGAACCTTGATGCGGCGATCGAAAATCGACACCCCGACCGGAGGCGCGTCGGCAGACTGCGGCGCCTCGTCCCGCCACTTTTGACTGACCCAGCCGCCCCCAAATCACCCCCACCTTCCTTCGAAGCGGTAGCGGTCGGCTCCCGTCTTCGTGCCGCAGCGGCGATTATCGCTCACCATGCGGCCCACCAGTTTCCGGTGAAAAGACTTCAATGCAGCGACGTCGACACCATATTCCTCTGAGATCATTGGAGTGCGCGACATGGCCGGAGGTTGGACACGCGACGGAGCGGTGCTTGATCAGATTGAGGACACGGTGACCGACGCCGTGTTGAACGCCAGAAACAGAATGCCGACGGGCGCTGGCACGCCTGAATGCGTTGAATGCGGTGAAGACATCCCCGAAGCTCGCCGAAGGGCCATGCCGGGAGCCACGACATGCATCCACTGCCAGTCCGGCCGTGACAGTCGCATCGAACATTCCGCCTTCAACCGGCGCGGCAGCAAGGACAGCCAGTTACGCTGAAACGTCCATGAAATAACGCCGACGCTGACGGCGTCCTCGTGGCAGAGCTTGCGGGCGGATGCGGCCTTCACCGTCTCATCGGAGCGGGGGAACTGCATCCTCGCCGCAAACGTAATCATCCATAGTCCGGGGTTACAGCGAGAAGGGTCATGATGCAGGTGGACTGGAAGGAGGTGCTGGCGCCATCCGCAGCGCCTGCGGAAATGATCGCGCGAGGCGCTCTTCTCTATCTCGCGTTCGTCTTCTTGTTCCGGGTCATGCCCAGACGCACCGGCGGAGAACTGGAGGCGATGGATCTGGTTTTTCTTCTCCTCGTTACGGAAGCCGCGTCTCACTCGCTGGGGGATTTTTCGTCGGTCGGCGACGGGCTGGTGATGATCGTCACGATGATGGTGCTGAACTATCTCGTGAACGCTCTAACGCATCGGTTCCGCTGGTTTGAAAAGCTCCTGACACGTCCGCCGGTTCCTGTGATCCGGGATGGCAGAATGCTGCTGAAACAAATGCGGCGGGAATTTCTAACCCGTGATGAGCTGATGGAACACCTTCGTTCCGAAGGAATAGCGTCCATTGATCTCGTGAAGTCGGCTTTTGTTGAGAATGATGGGAAGGTGAGCGTGCAAAAACGCGACTGACCCCGCCTGTGAACAGTCTCACCAGCACGTCTCTCGATCATCGGGACAGGTCCCGACCTTGACCCAGCGTTAGACGTCGCTTGTTCCAGGCGCTGGACCAGGGCGACGCTTCCGAAGCGTGGATTGGCGCGCCGCCGCTGATGCCGCTCCGTCTCAACCTCGTTCGCCAGTCTTCGTCAGCGAATCGGCCAGGAGTCCTACCTTCTCTTCTTCGATTTGGACGGGAACCTCTCCAGCCCCCGATCCTTTACGAATTCGAAGGAGCGTTCGCATGGTTGATTCGAACAAGAAAACCCTGAAGACGGCGAAGACCCTGGTTGAGGCTGACCCTCTCGCAGATTTCAAAGGGCCGGGATCGGTGCCATTGTCGACCGCAGCCAAGGGCGGTCCCGTCAGAGTGCTCAAGGCAGGAGAGGACGCCCCGGGAGACAAACGCTCTCTGGCGGCGGCGACCCGTTCAGGTTAGCCGAGTGCTTTGCGCTTCGCGGTGCGCCGATCTCGAACACGCTAGTCCCTGCCTCCGCTGGCCCCGGGCCGACGGTGTCCGTCGTCGATGCGCAACGTCCGGCTGGCGCTCCCGCGCGGTTGGGCGCTTTGATCGCGCTCCGGGCGCATCCGTGGCCGTATGGAGCTTTTGTTCGGCGTCGCCGCTGGGCTTTCAGCAATCGTGGCCCGCATAAGCGGCTGTTGGTTCGTCAGATGCAGGAACCATTGCTGCATGAGGCCGCGTCAGCGCATTTCGATCGGCTGGAACCTGCTGCCGGGTCTCACCGATTTATGGACAGGGGCGTTATCAAGCGGATCATCTCATGCAACAGCCCTTCACGCATTTGCAGATCGAACAGGAGGCGCTCATGGAGCTCCTGACGACCTATGATTCCTCCAGCCCCGATTCGATTCGAAGCGCGCAGGTCATCGAAATTTGCCGCATCGGCACGGCCGTCACTCAGGTGCGCGATGAGGTGATCGATCCGGCCTGTGTCAAATTGCTGGACCGCAAGTTGCATTTTGAGGCCATGGTTGAGCTCGATCTAGCGCGAGTGTTGATTTACGAACTCATGAATTCCGGTCCGTCCACTCTTCTGTACGACAGCCTCGTCACAGTGCTTTACAGACTGCTCGAGCGACGCTTCCGGGAGGAGCAATCCCTCGACGGCTTGTGGTCGCGCCTGCAAAAACTCGATTTGACATCTGTGGACCTTTGCGCAGGCGAACGGCTCGCCGAACTCGACCGCTTGGGACGTCAGGGTGAATGGACGCCCTTGGCGCCTGAAGGCCTGGAGACTTTGCGGAGCTCGCTTCCGCCGGGGGCCGCTTCCTGGAAGGGTTCACAGTCATGAAACACCCACGGTTGATCTTGCTGTACGCCTCGTCCGGCCTGTCGCGCGGATAGAAACAGGGAACACACGCCTTCAACCCGCATTGGTCTTGTTTCCCCACCTGCAATGGAGAACTCCGATGTCCATCATCGACAAGGCCATCGCCGCGATCACCCCGGCCCCTGACGAGGAAAAGCGCGCAGAGGCGACCGCCGCCGCTCGCGCCGCCGCGACGCCGGGTGACTGGTTGAACGCCGCGCTTGATCATCATGAAGCGATCCGCGCCGCCTTCCGGGCGGGACGCGACGCAGGCAGCGCCGTGGAACGCACAGCCGCAATGAAGGCTCTTGCTGTCGTCCTGAACGGTCATAGCCAGGCCGAAGAGACCGTCCTCTACCCGGCTATGGCGCAAAATGGGCACAAGACCCAGGCTGGCATGGCCTACGCTGAACAGACGACGGCCAAGATGCAGATGGCGGAACTGGAGAACATCGCCCCGTCAAAGCCGGACTGGTTGGACAAATGGGGTCATATCGAGGGCGCCGTGCTCACGCACATGTATGAGGAGGAACACGGCTGGTTCATCCATTTAAAAAAGACGGCGCCGGACCAGAAGCGTCTCACCCAGCGGTTTGTCGAGGAATTTGAACGCTACGCCAGCGCGTGACAACGAACGGCCGGGATCTTAAGCTGCCCAGATCCCGGCCGCCTTCACGAAGCGTTGGTCTTTCCCGCACCCCGAGGCCGACGCGCGTTGAAATCAAATACATCGCCGCTGGCCAGAACGTGCATCCGCACGTCGTGCATGGAAAGCGCGCAGTCGGGGCGGGCTTCGGCGACATTGGAGTGGGTGACGCCCTCGCCGTCGACGACATAGACGGCGCCGGCGCCAAGGACCTCTCCTGCGCTGTCCCGGACCAAAAGGGCGGTATTCTCATCGATGCCGACGCCAAGAAGGCGCGGATTGTGAGCCACCGCCCCCATCAAGCGGCCGTAACGGCCCCGTTCAGCGAAATGCTGGTCGATCACGATATCCCGCATCAGGCCCAGACCGGGGGCCATGTGCAGTTCGCCCAGCCGGTATGATTCATCGCTTGGGCCTTTCACCAGCATGGTCTCACTCATCACGGAGGCGCCCGCCGAGGTCCCTGCGATCACTCCCCCCTCGGCGTGGATCTGAAGGATGCGTTTTTCGATCGGCGTGTCGCCGATCTGGCTGGATATGCGCAGTTGGTCTCCGCCGGTGAAGAAGACTCCCGATGCGCCGTCCAGCGTCTTCAAGGCTTCGCGCGTCCCGCTGTCGGAACGTTCCTCCACATAGAGTTCGACCAGGTCTGTCACACCCAGTCCCGTGAAGGCCTCTCGATAGCTGTCGAAATAGCCTTCCGGCTCTCTGGAGGCGATGGTGGCGATCACCAGACGTCCTCCGTCGAGGAGGCCGGCGAGCGTTTCAAGGATGGTGCGGTCGCCGTCCTTGTCTTCGTGCCCTCCGATGATCAGCAGCGGTCCGCGCCGGTCAGCCATGAGGCGGCTCCAACAGAGGCTGGACATCAGCGGCGCCGAGGAGGCCGTGGCGCGGTCGGAACGCCTTGACGATGGCCCAGACGCCGTCGACGGCGGTCGGCGTCAGAACCACGATGTCGTCAGGTTCAGCCAGATCCAGCGCCGCCCGGGCGGCTTTCGATTCCTCCTCCACCAGATGGATTCGGTCGGGCGCACAGCCTGCGGCGAGCGCCCCTTCCCTCAGCAGGCGGACGACTTCGCCTCGCGGCCGCCCCCGGTTGTCCGGCGTTTCCCGGAAGACCAGGACGTCGAAATAGGCGGCGCCGATCTCGCCCATGGCGCGGATCTCAACATCGCGGCGGTCGCCGGGTATGCTCAGCATGGCGATGCTGCGGCGATCGGCAGGCTTGATGGCCGCCGTCATTCGCCCAAGAGCCCGCAGAGCTTCGGGATTGTGAGCGTAGTCGAGGATGACCTTGAAGCCGTGGTCGTTGTGAATATTGAGGCGACCGGGGTTCTGTTCGAACGTCGACGTGAAGCTGGCCAGGGCCGCACCGATGACAGTCGGCTCGACCCCGGCGCCGTACGCCATGGCTGCGGCCGCCAAGGCGTTCTCGATATTGAACACGGCTTGGCCGTTGAGCGTAGCGGGGATGGCGGCCGCGTCGCAAACCTTCATCGTCAAACCGCCGTCGTGGATTTCGATCACGCCATCGAGCGGATTGCGCACCACCGCAAGCCCGCCATCCGCCACATGTTTGAGAAGGAAGCCGGGAGCCTCGTCTCCGCCGCGCATCGAGAACCAGCAGACGCGTCCGCCGGCGTGGCGGGCCATGCGGATGGTCAGGGGATCATCCGCATTGAGGACGCTCACACCGCGCCGTTTGACGCTTTCAGTCACCACGGACTTCACGGCCGCGAGGTCTTCAAGCGTCTCCACCCCCTTGAGTCCGAGGTGGTCGGGCTGGACGTTGAGGACGGCGCCGACGTCGCAGACATCAAAAGCCAGACCTTCGCGCAAAATCCCCCCGCGAGCGCATTCCAGAACCGCGACCTCGACCGTCGGATCCCGCAAGACCAGGCGAGCGCTTCGGGGGCCGCTGGCGTCGCCTGCGGACACCCTTTCATCCGCGATGTAGACGCCGCTGGTGTTGGTCAGTCCCACGATCCGGCCCTGCGATCGGAATATGTGGGCGGCCATGCGGCCGACCGTCGACTTTCCATTGGTGCCGGTGACCGCCAGAATCGGAATGCGCGCGCGCGAACCTCGCGGATAGAGCATTTCCAGTATGGGACGCGCGACATCGCGCACTTCGCCTTGCGAAGGCTGAAGATGCATCCGCAGGCCGGGCGCCGCATTGACTTCGACAACGCCGCCGCCGGTCTCCCGCACGGAACGGCTGATGTCGGGCGCCAGCAGATCGACCCCCGCGATATCCAGTCCGATGGTCAATGCCGCGCGCCGCGCGATCGCTGCGTTTTCGGGGTGGATTTCAGACGTCCGGTCGATGGCTGTGCCGCCAGCGGACAGATTGGCGGTCGTGCGCAGCCAGACTTCGCATCCCGGCGGGGGAATGGTGTCCGGTGTGAAGCCCTGGGCTTCCAGCAAGGCCTCCGCCGCATCGTCGATACGGATGCGCGTCATGACGGCTTCGTGGCCCGCCCCGCGTCGCGGGTCGGCGTTGACCGTCTCGACCAGGGATCGGATTGTGCTCCGACCATCGCCCACTACCCTTGGCGGGACACGTTCAGCGACCGCCGCCACTCGACCGCCCACCACGAGTATGCGGTGGTCGCGGCCCGGAAGCTCTTCCTCCACCACCACTCGGGGGCCGTGCCGCGCCGCTTCCCCGAAGGCCTTCTGCAAGTCTTCCGGCGTGCGCAGGCCGGTGGTCACGCCCCGACCGTGATTCGCATCAAGCGGTTTCAGAACCCAGGGGGGACGCAGGTTTCGAACGGCGTCCAGAGCGGCTTCCGGGGTGCGCACGACCACGCCTTTCGCGACAGGAATGCCGACACCTTGCAGGAGCGCCTTTGTTTCCGCCTTGTCTCCGGCCGATTCAGCCGCGATCAAACCTGTCCTGTCCGTGACGCTGGCCCGCATGCGCCTTTGGCGAGCGCCCCATCCGAACTGGATGAGGCTTTGGCCGTTGAGGCGTTCGACGGGAATGCCCCGTCGTCGAGCTGCGGCGACAAGGCTGGCCGTTGAAGGACCCAGGGCCGCGGCGCGATGCGCTTGCTGCACATGCGCTGCAGCGGCGGCGACGTCGGCGCTGTCCGTAGGCGCGGGCGGACAGATGATATCCAGACCCGACGCTCCGGACAGGTTCGCAGGCAACAGGCCATCCACCAATTCGACAGCGGCCCGTCCCGCGCGCAATCCAGCCGTTTCGTCTTCATAGACGAACATGATGTTGTAGACGCCGGGCCGCCCCTTCACCGAGCGCGTCTTGCCCCGCGTGGTCCGTCCGCCGGCCAAGGTCTGCAGTTCGAGAGCGACATGCTCGATGACATGACCGAGCCATGTTCCGTCGTTCATGCGCTCCAGCAGGCCTCCTGGGCGCCCGTGCGAACACCCGTGACGCGCCAGACCCGGCAGAAGACCGACGAGCGCGGCGTTGAAGCCGGGCAGCCGGTTGGTGGGGAAGTGTTCCAGATCTCCGAGATCCACTTGAATGCGGATCATGGGCCGGGCGCTGTAAAGATGGGGGCCTCGGTAAACGCTGCGCTCGAGGACCTTCAGCCCGCTCGACACCGTCATGCCGCAGCCTCATCGCGCTCAATCAGCATCCCCAGCGACATGACACGGACAAGGTGGGCCGCCGCTTCAGCGCGACTGTCCGCCAGGCCTTGACGAAGGATGGTGTCACGATCGCGGTCCAAGGCCCGCCAACGCCATTTGCCGTTCTCGCGGGCGATCGACCACCTGTATCCGGGATGTTGCATCTGCGTCTCCTGAGCTTGGTGAAACTCCGGATGGCGACCGGGGTTCCTGTGTCGTCTAGACGACATAGATATCGCAACAAGTTGCTGATTTCATGAGGGAACCTCCTCACGTTCCATACGTATATCGGGTCCAACATCGGAGGCTCAAATGACCCTGGCAGACAATCTCGCCGCGCTTCGCTCCGAGACGGCCGATCCCCGGATGTTTCACCAACGGCTGACCCGTTGGAACAGCCGAAGGCTCCAGCCGTCCGTGCCCGCAGACGACTGGACCGCCGAGGCCGCCGAGGACGCCGCCATGGTTCTCACGCAAGGAGCCTGGGTTGAGCGCCAGCGCACGCTCGCTCAGCCCTGGCTCGTCGATCTGCCAGAGACGGCTGCGGAATTCGTGACCTGGTTCGAGGCGCTCAAAGGTCGCGGTCCGGGCGAAAACGATCCTCTCTTCCCCTGGCTGGCCGACACGGCGGACCTGGAGCAGATGCGCTGGTTTCTGCTGCAAGAGATCGCCGGTGAAGCCGGATTCGAAGATCTGGTCGCCATGGCGCAGGTCAGGATGCCCGACCGCCCGAAGCTGGAGCTAGCCCGCAACTACTGGGACGAAATGGGGCGCGGCGCGGCCGCCGGCATGCACGGCCCCATGCTCACGCGGCTGGCGCACCACCTCGATCTTCATCCGGCGATCGAAACCACCGCATGGCCTTCCCTGGCCCTAGGCAATCTGCTCGTGGCTTTCTCGACAACTCGCCATTACGCCTTCCACGCTCTCGGAGCGCTCGGCGTGGTCGAGCTCACCGCGCCCTGGCGCGCGGCTCATGTGGCCGCCGGCCTAAAACGTCTCGGCGTGGGCCCGGCGCGAAAATACTACGCCCTTCACGCCACCCTGGATGTGGAACATTCGCGGGCATGGAACGAAGAAGTTCTCGCCCCCCTCGCCCGGGATCGTCCTGAGACGATCCGCAGTCTGGCCGAAGGTGCGGTCATGCGTCTTCTGGCGGGCGCCGCCAGCTATGACGCCTACCGAAACGCCTTGTGGGACATTCGAACCGAGGCGAAATCCGCATGACGGCGGATGTGTTCCCGACGGGAACCGATGTGGCGGCGAGAGGCGCACTGGCAGGTCTGCTCGATCATCTTTCAGCCGCGGATTACGCCTTCGTATCCATGACGCCGGCCACGCACCGTCTGGTGGCGTCAAGACGTCCGATGGCCCGCCCGGGCGATCTTCGAGACATCTTCGGCTGGGGCAGAACATTTCATGCGGAGGATGTTGACGACCGCGTCCTCGATCTCATGCGGACGGCCGGAGTGCTCCAAAGCCAAGGTCAGCATCACAGGTCGTCCGTGAGGATCAGCACGCTCGACGACCGCCTTCATCTTCATTCCGCCAGGAACGATGAGGATGACGCGGTCTTTCTGGGTCCGGACAGCTATCGCTTCGTACGTTTCATCAGGTCCGCCCTGGGCGACGCCGTTTCCCTCGGCCGCGCGCTCGACGTCGGCGCCGGGGCCGGCGCGGGGGCCTTGGCCCTGTCGGCACGGTTTCCGCAAGCGAAGGTCGTCGCCAGCGACGTCAATCCCCTCGCCCTGACCTATCTTTCGGCGAACGCCGTCCATGCGCGTCTGTCTGTCGAGATGGTGGAGGGTTCAGGCCTCGAGGCCGTTCACGGAGATTTCGATCTCATCGTCGCCAACCCACCCTATGTGGCGGACCTCGCCGGGCGGACCTACCGGGACGGCGGCGGCGCGTTGGGTTCGGAACTCGGCCTTCGTTGGGTTCGGGAAGGACTGGACCGGTTGCGCTCTCGAGGGCGGTTCCTACTCTACACCGGCGCACCGGTGGTCGAGGGTCGCGACCGCGTGCACGAGCAGTTGCGGCAGATCGCCATGCGCTCGCAGGTCCGGCTCGACTATGAGGAGATCGATCCCGATGTGTTTGGAGGGACCCTGCGCCAGCCCGCCTACAGCGCTGTCGAGCGGATCGCCGCGATCGGCGCGGTCCTGTCTCGATGAGCCGCGACATCTTCGCCCTGGCCCTGCACGGGGGTGCGGGGGTCGAAGCGGACAGAGATTACGACCGCGCGGAGCACGAAATGGCCCGGCTCGTCCTTTTAGGCGAAGAACGCCTTCGCGCCGGGCGGGCGGCGCTGGATGTGGTCGTGGGTCTCGTTTCAGACATGGAGGCTTCGGGTCTCTTCGTCGCTGGTCGCGGCTCCGGGCGGAACGGTCTCGGCCAGGTCGAACTCGACGCCAGCGTGATGGAGGGTTCGCGACGCCGCTGCGGAGCCGTAGCGGCCTTGCAAGGCGTGCGTTCGGCGATCCAGGCGGCCCAAGCCGTCATGGCGTTCTCGGACCACGTGTTGCTGGCCGGCGAGGGCGCGCTTCGCTTTGCTCGCGGGCAAGGGTTGGAGACGATCGACGACCTGGATGACTGGCTGATGACGCCGGACGGATTCGATCCGGCGGACAGGCGATCCCACGGGACTGTCGGCGCCGTCGCACTCGACCGGTCGGGGCGTTTGGCGGCCGCCACATCCACCGGCGGCGTGTATGACGCCCTGCCTGGCCGGGTCGGGGACTCGGCGGTCATCGGCGCGGGAACCTGGGCTGACGAACACGCCGCCATTTCCTGTACCGGCGAAGGCGAGGCCTTCATCCGCTGCGGCGCGGCGCACGCCCTGGCGCTGCGCGTGAAGGACGGACAGCGCCCGGCTTCTGCGGCGGAAGAGGTGCTGGGCGAGGTCGCTGTGTGCGGCGGAGACGGCGGCCTCATCATGGTTTGCGCGGACGGGTCCGTGACGATGGCCTTTAATACGGCCGGGATGAAGCGGGCCTCGGTTTCAAGCCGCCAGCCGGCCATGGTCGGCGTCGTGGGGGGAGCCATGCGGCTCGTCGAGCGTTGTTCACGAACAAGCCAGGAGATGTGTGATGACGCATGAATTCCCCCAGACTGAAGACCTTCAGCAGAGCCCCGACGTGGCGACTTTGGAACGGATCACGACGCTGGCGACCCGTGCACGGTCGGGCGAAATCAGCGCGGCGGCTGCTTTGTCCCGCATCGCTCAGCTCGCGCGATCCGCGCAGACCGGCGAGACCTATCAGAAGCCATGGGGGTGAGGTCCCCTTCAGCGTCCGAGACGGAATCGCCGGGCACCTTCAAAATCTGGTTCTGATCGGAAATGAAGCCGCGGGACGGAGGGGGTCTGTGGGCGTGACATGGTGTTCATCCCTTGCCGAAAGACGGGCCGCAGGGGGTGTCAGGAGTGATCGGCTAGCTGCGCCAGACTCAGAACGTCGCCTGAGCTCTGATGGTGCTCGTGTGTTGCAAAACGATGGCAGCCGCAGGCCGCCTGCTCGAGGGCGGCGAGGTCGATGATCCGGATCTCTCCTCGCCTCGTGCGAGACGCCCCGGCCCTTTCCAGCGCACGACATGCGCTGTTCACGGTCGTGCGGCGCAACCCCAACATCACCCCGATCCGCTCCTGGGAAAGCAGAATCCGCGACTCTGACGCGGTGCGGTGAACCGCGAGAACGAGATCGGCGACCCTAGCGGCGGCCCGATGGACGGCGAAACAACGTACTTGCGCGCCCAGCTTCGCTCGGCGCTCATCAACCGCCTGTAGAATGTGAACGACGCCGTCCAGTCCGGCGCTATCTATCCACGTATCAAGCGGAACCCGATAGAGTTCTCCGTCAGTGACCCACCGACCAAACACATGACGCTCGTTACCCGTCCCTGCGACCCCGCCGGGGCCGATCATCTCGGCCGTCAACCCGGAAACAGGGGCATCGATCGCGAGACAACCCGACACCACCACAGCCACGTCCCCGGAAGCCGCGTATTCATCGCCCGCACGAACAGTATCGACGACGCCGACCGTCAACGCCCACCGTCGCCGTTCCGGGGCTAGCGGGCCGAAGGCTTCCCAGAGTCGGATCGTCGCGCTGGCGAGATCCAGCCGAGCCATGCCGGAAGCAAGCAAAGGACGCGGATGATCGCTGGCGTGATGATCGCGGGGAACCGAGACGGACGAGACTGACATGCACCTACCCTGCACAGCCGGACGAGCGGTCGCATTCACATATGTGAACGCCTCACGTCTGCGGCGCCCTTGACAGGTTCGATCCACGACCATGGGGATCGACCGCCCCTCACACGGCTTCACGCTGCAGCCGCAGATAGACGGGGTTGAATTCTGCTAGTGTCACGAGCTGCTCCCACGCCAAGATTTCGATGTGGTTCTGGTTCCAGGTGAGCAACGCCATGGCGCGCAGTTCGGCGATCAGACGGTTGACATGGACGGTGGACAAACCAAGCACGTCCGCGAGCACCATCTGGGACAGGGGCAGTTCGAACATCAGATTTCGAGCCAGGTTTACAACCTCCAACCGCGTGTAGAGCTCACAGATCAGATGAGCGAGATGCGCCACGCCCGTGCGGCGCCCCATTGACGCGATCCACTGGCGGTAGATCGCCGCGTCAATCACAGTGTCCAGCCACAGCAACCGCATGAGATGGGGATGGCTTTCGCTGAGTGTCCGCAACGCTTCATGAGGCGCAGCCGCGACCGTGCATTCCGTCAGCGCCTGCACACCGTGGTCCATCGTCTTCATGACGAAGCTGTGCAGATCAATGAAATCCCCGGCGATATTCAATTCGGTGATCTGGCGCCCACCATCGAGCAGAGTCACATATCTGGCGGTGAACCCGCTCGTCAGCAGCGTGCTGTGACTCGGACGGTCCCCTTCTCGCAAAAGGTCGGACCCGCAAGGCACGATGCGTGTCGGCTCAAGAATGTTTCTGAGCGCCTGCCGTTCTTCCTGGCTCAGCGTGTCTCGTCGGCCGAGTTGTTCCATCAGATTGTCCAAGCTGCGCTCCTCCCTCGCCAAACGCTCCAACATGTCAAGCGTTCATCCAGGCCCAAGCTCACCTCAGCGCGCAGGAACAAGATTCAAAGAACTGGCCAAAGCCTTTCGGCCGGATGGATTCCGCGCCGTGATGACACCGGCGGCGGAAACGACGGGATTTGGCAACGAACCGACAAGCTTCCGGCGCCTTGCGAAGCCCGCTCTTTGTCCCGGCAGGGCAAGAAAAGCCGTTCAGACTTTTCCGGTCCGCCCGGCTATTTGAACCGCAAGAGGCTGGCCGCGGCCTCCGCCGCCTCCAGGCGGCCCGCTTTGAGCCCGACGACGATTTCACCTTCGCCGTCCGTGCACAGAACGCGGAAGCCTTCCACGTCAAGAAAGCCGGCCTGCCCGTCGCGGATGATTTCTCCCATGATCCGAAGCGCTCCGCGATGGGCGGCGCCAGGACCAGGCAGGGTCTCGCCTTTGTCGTCGCGGACGGAGTGATCATGCAGGGTGTGAAAGAAATATCGCGGCATCGAAGGCTCCGGATCTTCTTCAGTCAGCGAGAGCCGTTGTTGTTCCCGCCCCCGGGCCCGCCCCCAGATCCGCCCCTGTGACGGGATTGGCCGTCGGATCGGAGGCGGTGCGCGCCGCAAACGCCCTGACGGCCGTCTCCTGGTCGGCCGGCAGCACGACGGAAGCGTCACCATCGCCCCCGTCCACCGCCGACTGCGCTGCATCCTTGTCGACGAACTCCCATTGGTCACCCTCGTTCCAGGGTCCGCGTTCGTTGCCTTCACCCTGCGACAGATCATAATATTTGTCTGCATATTCCGGCAGTCCACCAAGTTTGCCCGCAGGGAAATTGGGCTCGATCGCGTACAGAGCCTTCTCAAATGATTTCTGGTGCGCCACCTCACGCGTCATCAGAAAGGAGAGCGCGTCTTTGACGCCGGTGTCGTCGGTGACATTGATCAGCCGTTCATAGACGATTTTCGCTCTGGACTCGGCGGCGATGTTGGATCGCAGGTCGCACACGGGGTCGCCAATCGAATCGACGTAGGCGGCGGTCCAGGGCGTCCCTGCCGAATTCACCAGGGCGGGTGCGCCTCCGTAAAGGATGGAGGTGGTGTGACTTTCGCCCCTGTCATTGAGCGAGAGGTAAAGATCGGCTTCCTCGAGCGCCGCCTCAGCCATCCGACCTTTGGCGCCCCGGTTCAGCATGGCGACGATGGAACCGATCACCTCAAGATGACTCAACTCTTCGGTGGCGATGTCCAGGAGCATATCCTTGCGGCCCGGATCTTCTTCGCCGAGCGCCTGGGTGAAATACCGCATCGCCGCGGCCAGTTCACCCTGCGGCCCCCCGAACTGCTCAAGCATGAGGGTCGCCAGGCCGGGATTGGGTTCGGCGACCCGCACCGTATACATGAGACGCTTGTTGTGCATGAACATGGAACTGGTTCTTTCTCGCGGCTGGGTCGATGCGGGATCAACCGGAGAGTTTCCCGGTCGTTCCGAAAGTCGCCCAGCGGACCTTCTGCATGACGGGTGTCGGCCAGGACGACAGGTCGCCGCTCGCAGACAGCCCTCCGCCCCCTTGCGCTCGTCTGGGAGCGGCCGAGGCGACGCCAGGCGTGAGTCCGGCCGCCCCGTGCAGTTCCCTATCGTCACGTTGGAACGCGGTCTCTCCCGAGGGATTGGAGGTCAGCCAGACGGAGTTCTCCCATGTCTTCATCCAATCCGATGTCCTCCGACGCCGATGTCGCGTCGCCGGCTTTTCTCGACGACGACAACATCGAGTATGATCACGCGTCGGCCAGCATCTGCGCCGCCGTCAACCGGCCTCCTCAAGTGCCTTATGATCTGACCTCCGAGATCATCGAAGACATTCCCGGCCGGTCAAGCGAAGGCTCCGATGTCGATCATGAAGGTTGGATCACCTCGACCTGTCCAAGACCCGACAACGCGGCTGCCCCTCAGCCGCACAACGACCGCACTTCTGAACAAGACGCAGCATCGAGGACTGAACCTCATCACTATGTGGCGGGCGATTACCGCGATACGAGCGCGGCCGTCCCGGCGGCTGGGAATTGCGGGAATGAGGCGAACCGGTGGACGCAGACGTCCAGCAGGGCTCCACGAACGCCGGCCGACCCGATCGGGCCAAGACCAAGTTCGGACAAGGATCCAAAACCACCGAAGCCAATCGACGGCGCCTCCAAGGCGAAGGTTCGCGCTGTGCGCGGGACGCGATCTTCAGCCTTCATCGTCTTGCTGACGGGCGCCGTCTGGCTGGTGGGTTGTGGCGAAAACAGTCCGTCCACCCCTGCAGAAATGTCTCCGGCCGTGTCGCAACCCGCCGCAGGCGTTCCGGGTCAGGCTGCGCCTGAGGCGAAGGCGAAGCCTCAGCAAACGGAGGACGCGCCCCCTCCCCGCTAATCGCTGCGCGCTGGAGAAGCCGCGCGTCACGCAGGCGGCCATGAATCCTGAAACCGACTCCTTCAGAAATGAAGCGTGGCTTTTCGATGTGGCTCCTTGGCGATCGCGTTCAACTCGCAGGTCCGTCAGGACGCGATAGTCGAACCGACCCCAGGAAGCTTCCGTCTTGCTGGCAGCGTTGCAATCTGTGAGCCGCTCGAACCCGTCGAACTCCTGTGCAACGCTCTGACGGCTGCACCGTTCAAGGAGGTCAAGAGGGAGAGTTGATATGAGCAAGCACATCGCCTTGGCAGCGGGCGCCGCGATTGTTCTTCTGGCGGCTTGCGGCGACAATCGAGGCAACACCGACGAGGCGGTCCCGGCAGCGACATCGTCGAACGTCACGACCGGCGTGGCGGGGAGCAACCCGTCGTCCACAGAACCGGCGCAAACGCCGGCTCAACAAACAGATCGGGGTGGGAGGCCAGGTGCGAGCACACCCCCTCCTCGCTAGGGATTTGCAGCAGCTTTGGCTTAGCGGTGAAGGCAACGGCTGCGGGCCTTGTCGACGGCGCTCCATGAGGGACGGACCATCTGATCGTTGAAGGGCGCTGGCGAGGCCGGGCGCCTGAAACGCATCTGGCCAGTGGACCGCAATCGTCAAGGTTGGCGAATTTCGCTCCCTCGAAACCACTTCAGGCGATCTCGAGAAGGCGGAAGTCAGAACCGCTTTGAAATATTGATCCCATGACCCGCAGATCGGTGGTGAAGACGTTGGGCGTCAGCATCGTGCGGTCGACCGCCCCCTCTGAGGGTCCTTCATGCCGAAAGGAATGACGCGAGATGCGGCCAGGCCACCCGCCGTCACGGGAAGGCAGCCCGCCATTCGTGTTTCACCCTGCCTTTTTGCGGCGGGTTTCCCAACCCTTTTTGGCGGCGGCTGAGCGGTCGGCCTTCGGGCGTGAAGCCGAAGCCTCGCCGCCCTTGCGGCCGCCCTCGTGCGCGGCGGGGTGACCCGTTGACTTGCCGCGGCCGGAACCTCCCGATTTTTTGCCGCCGCCGTCGTCCTTGTTGACCGTGGCCCAGGCCCGGCGCTCGGCTTCCTTGTTCGACACGCCACGCTTTTCATAGCCTTCCGCAATGTGGTCGGCCTTGCGTTCCTGCTTGTCGGTGTATTTGGATTTGTCGCCGCGGGGCATGGCTTTCTCCCTTTGCAAATTGAACATCACGGCTCGCAGAGAGTTCCTTCCTCGCAGGAAGAAACCGGATGTCGACAAGACGCGCTGGTCTGTTGACGTCACTAAACAGGCGCTCTCGATCTGGACGACGGCGTTGTTCAGCCAGGACGACCGGGCGCGATCAATGCAGCAATTCCGATCCAGCTGGCGCGACCCAAGTCTGAATGCAGCGTCCTCAAGGCCGCGGATTGGCATTGCAAACTGCTGGTTCGCCATCCAGCGCTCCGCTCGATCAGGCGGCGGACCTCGCGTTTCCGCCAAGAGCGTGACTAAGAGCTAGATATAGTTTGCCGGGGTCCAGGGGCTTGGCCAGCCAGTCGGTCATGCCGGCCTCGCGGCAGGCGGCCACCTGTGCCGGTTCCGTGCCGGCACTGAAACCTATGACGGGAACGGACGCGTTGGGCCCGCTGGACGCGCGCAGCCGCCGGGTGGTTTCGTTGCCGTCAATGCCCGGCATGTTTACGTCCATCAGAATGGCGTCGAAGGTCTGGCGCCCAAGCAATTCCAGCGCCGTGTGTCCATCGGACGCGAGGGTGAGGTCGGCGTCGAGCGGCTGCAACACCAGCGCCAGGGTGCGGCGGTTAATCTCGTGATCGTCGACCGCAAGGATGCGGATCCGTTGGGGCACATCGACGGCCGGTTCGCTTTTCGGGACCGCTTCGATGGGTTCACCGATCAACATATCCACTTCGACAACGAAGACCGCGCCGACTCCCTGCGTGTTTTCCGCCTTCAGCTCCCCGCCCATGAGCCGCGCCAGATCGCGGCTCACCGCGAGGCCCAGTCCGGTGCCGCCGTAGGTGCGAGCCACTTCGGCCGATCCCTGAGAAAAGGGCGTAAACAGTCGTTCCATCGCTTCCGGTTTGATGCCCACGCCTTGATCGCGCACGACCAAACGCAGGAGGCGGCGACCGGCGACCGTCTCGGACGTGGTCGCCTCGAGAGCCACGACGCCCTTCGCGGTGAACTTGATGGCGTTTGAAACGAGGTTGTTCAGGATCTGGCGCAGCCGATATGGATCGCCCTTCAACCAAACCGGCGCCTCGGGCGCCGTAAAAAGGAGGGTCAGCCCCTTGTCCGCCACCGGCGCCCGCCAGAAGTTCACGGTATCCGACACGAAGGCGGTCAGGTCGAAGTCGCGGACCTCGAGCGTCATCGCTCGCGCCTCGATTTTTGAATGATCGAGAAGGTCATTCAGCATAGCAGTCATCAGCCCGCCCGCGTCGATGATCAGATCGGCTGTTTCCGGCGTGCGATCCGACGCCTCACCGTGGCGGATCACATGAGCGCCAGCCATGATGGCGCTCAAGGGAGTCCGAAGTTCATGGCTGACGATCGCGGCCATCGCGGCCCGATCCGCCATGGCGCGTTCAGCCTGTTCCAGTCGCAGTTGGGCTTCCGCCAAGGCGGCGATCTCGGCCCGGCGGGCGGCGTGCACACGCGACCAGACGCTTAAGGCCGCTAGGAAAAACAGCGCGATAGTCACCAAGAGGATTGCCAGGTGTCGGATATCTCCGCGCACCCAGGTGACCAGCGGCATGACTGCGAGCGCCACGAGATAAGGTGTACCGCCGAGGAGGAATAGCGCCCGGGACTCGATGCCGGACGCCAGGTTGTTGAGGATGCCGCCCGCAAGGATCAGCACGGCCACCGTCGACAAGACCTGCCCCCCATGGCTCCAGACGAGGGCCGCGACCGCAGCGTGCGTGATCGCCATCGCGACTATCGACGCCAGGGCCGGGATCATGATCCGCCGCTGCGTGAGAGCCGCTTCATCGAGTTGTCTGAAGGGCTTCATCGCCGTCCATTCCAACACCTGCACCGCTGCGCTTAGCGCAAGCCATGGCAGGATCAGTTCGGGACGCCCCGAAGACCATAGCGCCCAGGCCAACAGCAGGCCGAGCAAAATCCGGACAGGGACCTGGCCCCGGCGTTCGCGCGCACTTGTGGCGAGAAAAGGCGTGATCGACGCATACAAACCCATGGTGCTCCTACACATAGGGTGGCGAACCTAGTGAGATGAACGCCAACATCCAGTGAATGCGAACGGCGGTGGAGGGGCAAAGGCCGACATGTGTTCAGAAGCCGTTTGGTGGCGATGCCGTCGCCGCATCGTGAGCGACTATCTGATCGGCGCCGGCGAAAGCGTTTCCACGTCATGGGCGCAAGACGCTGGGAGTCAAAAGCATCTCACTGCCAGCGCCATCGTCCAAGCCAGTGGCGCGATCCTCTACCTGGAGCAAAGCCGGCTTCCTGATCGATCGCAATCAAACTTCGGCGTTATCGGGCGGCGTTCGGCGCTTTCCAGGAGAACGAAGACTTCCTTCACCAAAATGCGAGCAGCGCCGCCTGCCAGATGATGCTGATCGCAGCGACCAAGGCGCCTGTCAGACCCACCCGTCCTTCCCAGGCTTCAGCCTCCGCGACTGACGTCTTCGTCCGACGCCAGACGATACAGGCGCGAAACGGGAACAATTGAGGAAGCCGGATCGTTGTTCATCTCGTCTTCTGACGAGGGGGGGAATACGCTTTGGACCAGGCTTCGATAAATCCCGAGAGCGTGATCGCCAATCGGTACCAGCTCCTGGTCGAAGCCATCACCGATTATGCGATCTACATGCTTGATCCGGCGGGGCGGGTGACGAGTTGGAACCCCGGCGCCGAACGATTCAAAGGCTATAAGGCCGACGAGGTGATCGGAACGCATTTCTCCCGCTTCTATACAGCGGAAGATCGCGAGGCGGAGGTCCCGCAGAGTGCGTTAAGGCAAGCCGCCGAGACTGACCATTTTGAAGCCGAAGGCTGGCGCCAGCGCAAGGATGGTTCGAGATTCTGGGCGCATGTCGTCATTGACCCCATACGTTCACGAACAGGCGATCTGCTGGGGTTTGCAAAGATCACGCGGGACCTGACCGAGCGTATGGAAGTGCATGAGGCGTTCCGCAACAACGCCGAACGGCTGCGCCTTCTGATCGAAGGCGTCACAGACTACGCCATCTATATGCTCGACCGACGCGGCCATGTCGTGAACTGGAACACCGGCGCCGAGAAGATCAAGGGCTATCGCCGCGAGGAGATCATCGGTGAGCACTTCTCGCGATTCTACACGATCGAGGACCAGCAATCCGACGCCCCCGGATTCGCACTCGAGACAGCCGTGCGCGACGGACGTTTTGAAAACGAGAGCCTGCATGTCCGCAAGGACGGATCGACCTTCTGGGCCCATGTGGTGATCGACCCCATCTGCGATGACGACGGCGCTGTGATCGGCTTCGCCAAGGTTACTCGCGATGTGTCGGAGCGGTTCGAACAGACGCACAAGCTCGAGCTTGCCCGAGAGTCCCTTTTCCAGGCTCAGAAAATGGAAGCCGTCGGTCAACTGACAGGCGGCGTGGCGCATGATTTCAACAACCTTCTGGCGGCGATCATCGGCAGCCTGGAACTGGTTCGACGGCGCACTCCGGTCGATCCTCGCGTGACGCCGCTCATCAACAACGCCTTACAGGCAGCGGAACGCGGAGCCGCGTTGACGGAACGGATGCTCACCTTCGCGCGCAAACGAGAGCTGAAGATGGACGCCGTCGATCTTCAGGGTCTGGTGGAAGGCATCCATGACTTCCTCCGGCGAACCATCGGCGGCCAGATCCAGATCATCACCGATTTCTCGATTACGCTGCCGTCTGTCCGGTCGGACCGCCATCAGCTGGAGGCGGCCATACTGAACCTGGCTGTAAACGCCCGGGACGCCATGGTCGGAGGCGGGACAATCACCATCACGGCTCGTCCTGAACTTGCATTCGTCGGCGACGCCGAGCTTCCGGCAGCAGACTATGTCGTGCTCAGCGTGGCCGATACCGGGACAGGCATGGACGCCCAGACGCTCGCACGCGCGACAGAGCCCTTTTTCACGACCAAGGGGGTCGGCAAGGGAACGGGCCTGGGTCTTTCCATGGTCCATGGCCTGACCGCGCAGTCGGGAGGATGCGTCCGAATGATGAGCGAGCTCCGCAGGGGCACCATCGTAGAACTCTGGCTGCCGGTCGCGGAAAATAAAATCGCCGCCGAAACAGCGAGCCGCTGGGCGGACCAGGCTCTGGCCTCTGATCCAGCCCTCAACGTTCTGGCTGTCGATGACGACAGCCTGGTGCTTTTCATTACGGCGGCCATGCTCGAAGATCTCGGGCATGCGGTCATCACGGCGAACTCAGGCGAACAGGCTCTGTCCCTTCTGGCCGCCAATCCGAATGTCGATCTCATCGTCACCGATGAAGTCATGCCCGGAATGACCGGTTCGCAACTGGCCCTCAAGGTGCGGGCGCTCCGTTCCGATCTCCCAGTAGTGCTGGCCACGGGCTTTGCGGAGCTCGCTCCCGACGCGGAGGTCTCGAACCACGGCTTCCCGCGACTGACCAAACCCTTCACGCAGGTCGACCTGGCTCGGATGATCTCGACTTTGACAGAACTTGCGCAATAGAAGCACTGCCTCAAGATCCGGCTCCCTGGTGCGTGATTACGGACTCGCGACCTTCAGGACCGCGTTTCACGAGCCTGCGTCGAGACCCTTTCATCCCTGGACCTGCGCCCGATCTTCCTCGCGCGTGCGGATGTCGGGCAACCCCTGGCCCTGAATTCTGATGGCTCGATCCCGGACCTGGGTGAGAATTGTCTGGAGGTCCCGATCCGTCAGCCGTTCCAGACCCACGAAACGCTCGTCGGCGGCCTCCACGGCGTGAAGTAATTCGTCAAGCTTGGCGTGGATCGCGGCGCCATCGCGGTTCTGGGTGTTCTGAATCAGGAACACCATCAGGAAGGTGATGATTGTGGTTCCGGTGTTGATGATCAGTTGCCAGGTCTCGTTGAAGCCGAAGATCGGGCCTGTAAGCGCCCAGATCACAACGATCGTCACGCAACCGAAAAACGTCCACGGTCGACCTGCGGCGGCGGCCGTCGAATTCGAAAATCTGACAAAGAAATGCTCCACGTTTTCCTCCATGACTAGAGATGCTGGTTTGCGCCAACAAGCTTGGCCGAAAGGAAAGACGATATCGGGCGCTTTGTTCCAGTGAGTCGCTCGTCGAACGCAACGTCAGTCACGCATTGACAACGGGAACAAAGAATCTCGTTTACGTTTATTCTGCATCTACCTTGCACGGGACGTCAGACGCCCGTGAAGACTTTGAAATCCATTTCACACGCCCTGAAAGACATCTGCTTCTCGGAACAAAAGGATATAAGGTCGCTCCCGGAAAGGAGCGCGCACACAGCCGCCTGCGTCGAAGCGGATTTCAGCAAACGTGAGGTCAAGATCGAACGTCTTCACAAGGTGTTCGAGATCATCGACAAGCCCGTCCGCGGCGTGACATGCAACGCGGTCAAAGAGATCTCCGCAAAGACTCGACGGACACAGTTCCATCCACATCCCGCAGAGCGAAGGATGAGAGGAACACTCTAGCCGGACATCCGCTTCATCAGCGCCGATTCAAAGCGAGAGGACTCGGCTGCGGGCAGCTCTGCAAGGCCGCCCTGCTCATAAAGCGTCAGAATGACGGGATGGATGTAGGACGTCCGGCAAACCGCCACCGTAT
>Ga0308157_10001492_pt1 | contig 47500 bp, 37 predicted proteins | sample PhyBR1_FD_201035 | JGI IMG/M metagenome (GOLD analysis project Ga0308157, IMG submission 201035) | Phyllosphere microbial communities from UC Gill Tract Community Farm, Albany, California, United States - DLSLB.R1 | ecosystem: Host-associated > Plants > Phyllosphere > Unclassified | place: USA... | reverse complement strand
GGACCTCTCCCCCGGCGTATCCGGTGGCACCGGAGACGGCAACCGTAAGATCGTTCATATGTATAACCATACCAGGCAATTAATTTATATGCAGGAGGCGTGATGACCCAGGCAGTGCGTGCGATGCAGGCCGGTGGACCGGAGGTCCTTGAGTTCGGTGAGATCGAGACCCCGAAGCCGGGCCCCGGTGAGGTGCTCGTCAACGTCGAGGCTGCGGGCGTGAATTTCATCGACACGTACCGTCGTTCGGGTGTGTATCCGATGGAGTACCCCCATGTCGTCGGCGTTGAGGGCACGGGATACATCGCCGAGGTGGGCGAGGGCGTCGAGTCCTGGCAGGTCGGTGAGCGTGTCGCCTGGCATGAGGCGCCGGGGTCGTACGCGACGCAGGTCGTCGTGAACACGGACAATCTGCTGCGGGTTCCGGAGGGTGTGAGCGCCGAGGTGGCTGCGGCGATGCCGCTGCAGGGCCTGACTGCGCAGTACCTGGCGACGAGTTCGCACGAGATCAAGCCGGGCCAGACGGCTCTCGTCCACGCCGGTGCCGGTGGTGTCGGGCTGCTGCTCACGCAGATCATCAAGCACTTGGGCGGCAATGTCATCTCAACGGTGAGCACCGAGGAGAAGGCGGAGCTGTCGCGGAAGGCCGGAGCCGATGACGTGTTCCTCTACGGTGAGGGCGTCGACATCACGGCGAAGGTCAAGGAGCTCACCGATGGCGAGGGCGTCGATGTCGCCTATGACGGTGTCGGTAAGGACACCTTCGATGCGTCGCTGGCGTCTATCAAGCCGTTGGGGTCGATGGTGCTCTTCGGTGGAGCGTCGGGACAGGTGCCGCCGTTCGACATTCAGCGCCTGAACTCCTCGGGCGGAATCTTCCTCTCGCGTCCATCGCTGGCATGGTTCGTCCGCTCCTCGGAGGAGCTGGCGAAGCGTTCGGCGATGCTCTTCAACGGCATCGAACACGGTTGGCTGAACTTCCGCGTCGGTGCCACGTTCGCTCTGGCGGATGCCGCTGATGCGCATCGGGCACTGGAGGGGCGCGAGACGACGGGCAAGGTTGTGCTGACCGCCTGATCCAGACGTTCAGCATGAATGAGGTCGGGGTACTCCACGTTTGGAGTACCCCGACCCCATTCAATCTAGGCCCGTCACCTACTCAAGCAGACAGGTTAGCCTTCCCCCACATCCACAGCATCACGTCGAATACTCGCAACGTTGAGAGTTCGGGCCGACCGATCTCGGCACGCAGCTTCGTTGCTCGCTCCTCGAGGTAGTCGCCCTCAGCCTGGAATGCGTCCCACCAAAGTCGCCACGAATCGCCTTGTCCAAGCTCAATGACCCAATTCACCACTGAGTCTTCGATTGGGATGAGGTGAGGACGCTTTCGCGCCATGAGTTTGCTGGTGGTCGTCGGTCCGATCCCCCACCGGCTGTCGCCCGGCCGATTGCGTCGGAGAAGGTCCCACAAACCCATCGCTTTGGACTTCAAGCCCAGATGCTCTTCAAACTCCGACTCGGAGAGCGAACCGATGGCCACATTCGGGAAATGTTCGAGAAGTCCATTGAAGGCCGAGGACTCTCCACCGAGAATTGCGATTCCAGCCCGAGCAGGAACTTCAACCGCCAAGGTCGTTACCGAGTACAGGTCGGCAGCTGTGAACCTATTCTCAAAACCGGAATCTGCCCCGATTCGTTCGAACTCTGACCCCGTGTAGAACTCTTCTGCTGAGAGGTAATACTTCCTGAGGTAGTCGGCTCCTTCGTCGTCGGACACGCGATGTATTGCGTTAATAATTCCCATTACAGACTCCACTTTCGTTTAATCGATTCCAACCGTGAATAGACGGTACGATTCGCCATTCGACTAACTTGTTTAGGTCAAATCCGTAGAAAATTACGAATTCTACGCCACCACGCCTTTTGCAAATACCGCGGTCCCGGTTTCGCTAGCTTCTCGGTTAGGGGACCTTGGCGATCGTCGGAATCGCTTGCTCCCAAGCATTCGCCTAAGTGCTCTTCGACTGGTTGAGCTGAAAACTCCGAGTGCTGGCTCGACCCCACGGAAACATCACACTCAACCGGTGGGGGTGCCATCTCAACGAAAGGGGCCTGTGATTCGTCCTCACTCTCACGGCGCTTCTTAGCTTCAATCGCTTCGTCGACGCGCAGCATTGGCTGCCCTACGGCCTTCAAGACGTTTCAGCTGCCTCAGGGCAATGACTTGCTGTACGTCCTCTGGGTTGGCCCATCCCGCCCATTTGCTTCGTTTGTCGTTGGACGTTCCATGGAGTTGTTCTTTCGTGAACCATTCGAGCTTTCCTGACAATACTTCATTGAGAAATCCCCGGAGTGGCATGCTTGATGACCTTTCGAATCCCGAGCGGTCATCGGCCAAGGTCCAAAGCGTCACTGCGACGCTCAGATCAATTTTGTGGGTAGCACCAGCGTTCCATACTTCCCTATTTAAATACTGCGTAGGAACCATGGTCCGGTGGTCTCGACCAGCCCAGTAATAACACAACCGAACTGCTGGATGATAAAACAACGGATCATCATTGTCCGTCCCATTGCGACCTAGGCTCCTTTGCTTCTCAGTCTCCGGCAACAGCCATAAAGTCTTCATTCCGTTCGCGCTCCGTTGGGCCGTCCGCTTAGCGAAGTCTGTCGACACTCGTTGCACTTCTACGGCGTAGGGGACCGGTGATTCGACCTTGACGTCGGCAAAATCAGCTTCCAAACGAGCTACATAACCCAGTTGTTCGCACAAGTCGCGCACCACGCCCTGCAGCCACATGTGCTCGTTTGTCATCCTGCCGACTCCGCTAGGCGGAATGAAGTGAGAACAACTCGTGCCATTTGCGTCCCGAAGAAAGCGCGTAATCCGAGGCTTTGTCCGCTCTACAGAATTCAGTTTCTGGCCACAGTTCTCATCAGGGCACTGCAGAATTGGCTTTGAGTCATTTTCTGAACCGGACGCGCGGGCCACCGCCCAGTCGTCCGCATTTCCGACCCATCGGATACGAGCTTCTCCTCGAATACGGAAGAACTGTTTGGAGACGGTTGAAGTCTTATGTCCAGAAGTCGGGTGATTGCTTCTAGTGTTCATGTGCCCATACTGACAGCTACGCCTGACACTGTCTGCAGTCGAGCAAGTCGTGCCCCAGTGGAGTAATCATCGACGTAGACGGTAGTTGGCGAGGATTTCATCGGCACCTACCGACGCTCAGATGTCTACTAGGTGAAGTTCTCACATGTCGTCCGTGCACCGCACGTTCCCGCCTGGGAAGAAAACATGCCCTAACGGGTGTCCGTAGGACCCGCCCGGTGACATGCCCGGTCACGGTCCCATAACTGAGACAAGACGAGGAACAGACTATGTTGATCGGATACGCCAGATGCTCGACGCATCATCAGGACGAAGACTTGACCGCGCAACGTACTGCCCTGAACCATTTGGGCGTCGCCGACAGCCGGATATACGTTGACGTGGGACTATCCGGGACTAGCCGCGAGCGACCCGGCTTGAGGGAGGCCCTTGCAGCTCTACGAGAACAAGACACTCTTGTGGTTACCAAGCTGGATCGGCTCGCTCGATCTGTGCGAGACGCGAGTGATATCGCGGAGGAGATTCAGGCGACAGGTGCGGCACTGTCTCTAGGTGGATCTATACATGACCCCACTGATCCCATGGGCCGAATGTTCTTCTCGATCATGTCAGTGTTCGCCGAGTTCGAATCCGACCTGATCCGCGCTAGAACCCGCGAAGGAATGGCAGTCGCACGATCTCGTGGCCGCCTTCGTGGCAAGCAACCGAAGCTGTCCAGCGCACAAGAACGCCACCTAGTCGGATTGGTCGAATCCGGCGAGCACACCACGTCAGAGGTTGCAGGGTTGATGGGGGTCAGCCGCGCGACCGTATACCGAGCTGTCGAGCGTGCAAAGACGAACGGAGCAACAGAGTGATTGATATTGAATATGATGATCTAACTACTAGCCGAACACACACGCTCAACATACTTGTGTCGTCCGCCAGAAACATCAGCAACGCCGACGACTACGGCGACATGCTGGGAGCACTTCGTCTGACCGAACTAGCCGCTCACCAGGCTCGAATCGCCATCATCCGCGAGGCGCGCGCCGCCGGAAACGAGTGGGAAGACGTCGCTGCCGCTCTCGGATGCTCGGCACAACAGGCCAGGGCGCATTTTGGCTGAGCTTCGCCGAGACTCTGCGATATCGAATTGGTATAGCACAGCGGCCCAATTGCTTGGCCAGCTTTCCAAGGTTGGGAACTTAACTAGACAGCGCAATCATCTCAAGTTAACTTGACTGCGCGTGACTTCCACGTTGTCGTAGCCCGTTGAACGGAGCAAGCGCTCCACAGCAGTCTTACCCGTACGCCAGTCAATTTTTGGCCCTAAGATGACCTTTTGCAGTGGCAACCTCAAGTTCTTGTACACATCAGTGTCTTCCCAAACGATGTTGTCGAATTGACGCTCATTTGGAAGCCCGGAAAGCTCAACGTATCCGGTGATGCCGTAAGGCGACACTCGGTGACTCACTGCGGATTCCGCTCCGCGAATCCGCAGTGTGCATCGCACCTCTTGCTCACTTTCGAATCCCGAAGATTTATAACGGTATGCGAGGTGTTCGAAGCCGTAAGGCGAGAGCCACGCCAACGTTGATTTGGCAGCTTCAAAGCTGTCAACTCGAAGGTCCTTATGGAACGCTGTAGTCGGGTCGTCCTGCGCTCGTTTGAGTCGGGTCGAAATGCTTGTCCACATTAGATCCAGATGTTGGTGAAGTTCTTCGCGCCCATAGATCGCGTAATCCCAACTAGTGCGTAAGTAGCTACTCTCGGCTATAAACTTGTCTGCCCAATCAGGGGGCTCGGCACTGCGGGCTTTGACGCCGAATGCCACAGACGTATCAAATTCGAGGGCATAGCCTAGACCCCCCGATGCATAGCGGTCCCACTGGCCTGCATCATCGGGACGGCTTGACGCGCATGCCACGAAGACTGACTGCGACGGATCGTTGGCGGCCCTCACGGATTCATGCAGGACCCAGCCAAAATCACCTCCGGGATCATTCTGTTCAAGATACCGTTCGATCTCGTCCCATCCGTTGCGGACCTCGTCGAGATCGTTTAAGCCGGCAGCTTCACTCGCCCATATCGTGTGGGATTCCAATATCCCCAACAGACCTTGTGGTGTTGTGTAGTGGTAAATCGGCTGAGTAGACGGCCAGCGCTTAGGTATGGGGCTTGATGCCACAAGCACTTCCTCGTTGTCAGATCGGTCGCGAAATCTCACATATCGCGAATATTGTCAGTCCACCCGGAGCGGAGGTAAAGCATCTACGATGCGCATGGTCTCCAGACTGACCGTGGTGATTTTCCCGATCAAGTCGATGATGTAGCGCGGTTGGTCGTGTTCGCGAGACCAGTCGTTGGGATCGTTCACAATTCCTGATGCCTTATCCGTCTTGACCTGGTAACGCTCTAGGATCCAGTCGAGGCCCGATCTGGCACCCAACATGTACTGTTGAGCTTCTTCGGGGATCCCCTCAATGGTGATGTAAGAGTTGTACTTGATCACCGTCTTATCCCAAGCACCCGACTTGCCGCCGTATTTCATCTTCGACACGGCGAACTTATCGAACTCATTCTCTGGAGCCACGGCCGTGACCGTCTCTGTCAGAGGATAAGGATCGACGTCTTCGTACCCTATGTGTAGCGCGGAGAGCTGACGCCCCGCTCTCACGAATGCATCGAAGCTCTCACGACCCTTGACTTGAGGAATGCGAGGCAGTGTTTTCTTTAGTTCGGCCTCATACGTGGTTCGGTATTCGGCCGAGTGCAGCAAGCCATAAACGTAGAAGAAGATGTCGTCCTTCGAGACATCATCGCCATAAGCTTCTCGATACTCTTTCAGCGCCCAGTCCGTGATGTTGTCTTGCCGAGTTGGTGTTTCCAATAGTGCATCCACAGCAGGTGAGGAATACGAATAACGAGCGAAGAACTGGCCCGCGTTGCCAGCACCGGTGATTGACACCACCTCGGGAACCACGTTTGTGGCCAATACACTGAATGGCGCATTTCCGCCAGGCGAGGTCAGGTAGAAGCCGGTCTGCATCGTGTCAGGAGTCGGAAAGGCCCACTGCAGCAACGCTGGACGGTGTATCAACGACGCCTTCGCTCCCAAACACTGTTTGTTGAACGGCCGATACATCGATGTTTGGAATTCGGTTTCAGAAGAATCAATCACATTACAAGCCTCGAGACGGTTCATTAAACTCGAAGTCCAGCTGATTTTGGTGGGGTCAGCATCTACGAAATTTTTCACCGGTTCCGGTCTTCCAGCGTCCGCCCAGCGGTCTACTTCGGAGTTGTAGAAGCCGATCATGGCTTCAATATTCGAGGCGACTTTTTCTTGAGACGAGTTGTACACCCAAGCGTCGCGACCACTCTCCAGCCCTCTTCCGAAAGTACTGAAGATAGTTCGTCCGCTCTTGTCCTTCCTATCGGCGATGAGAGGGTAAGCCTCGTAATTGGGGTCGCGTTGATTGATCCAGTCCCCATACTCATTGGGCACAATTGTGTCCCAGTCAAGCGTAGATAGGGAGTTCTCCTCCAAGGTGGTAAGTTTCGTGGCCCGATCCTGGTAGTCACCAATATCTTTGTAATGCAGCACACACGACTCAACCGCACCTGGCCGCTTCACCAGGACCATCACTGCCACAGTGTTTCGAGACCCCGATTCGAAAACCTTGCCACCTTCCTTTCGGCTTAACTCACCTGCAGTTCGTTGGTTTCCACGCAAGTTGTAGACATACACATCGTGGAACTCTTCGGCCAGAATCTTCCTCAAACCGTCAGCGCTCTTGTCGTCAATATAACCACCATTTGAAACATAGCTAACGACTCCCCCGTGATCTGAGTTCAAGACTCGGTTCGATGCCCAACGCATCGCCAGGATATATGAGTTATACAAGGAATTCTTGTTCGTAGAATTTGATTTTGCTACATAGGTTGATCGAATTGATTCTTCCAGGTCGGGATAGGCCATATTCGCATTATTATCGTTCCCGCTGGTTTGGCCTACCGAATACGGCGGATTGCCAATGATCACACGAATGTCGAGCTCGTTTTGAGCGATAACACGGTCGTTGTTGCCCGTGAACATACGTTCATCCATAACGTTCCCGTTCTCGGACATCTGGAACGTATCTGTGAGCACGATCCCTTCGAACGGCGCATATTCTATCTGTTCCGGGTCACGCCCGCCCTCGGCTGCCTTTTCACGTTGGAGACCATGGAATGTGGCTTCGATATTGATCGCGGCAATGTAGTAGGCCATGAGCAAGATTTCGTTCGCGTGCAGCTCATTGGCGTACTTCCGAGCAAGGTCTGTCGGGTCAATCAGACCCGATTGGAGAAGACGGGTAATGAACGTGCCAGTCCCAGTGAACGGATCGAGCACATGGACGCCCTCACCAGAGATCGTGGTGCCGAAGTGTTCTTTGAGCACGTCGTTGACCGACCGGAGGATGAAGTCCACGACCTCGATAGGAGTGTAGACAATCCCTAAAGACTCGGCAGTCTTAGGGAAAGCGAGCTTGAAGAAGCGCTCATACAGTTCCGTGATGATCTTCTGCTTGCCCTGCGCCGACTCGATCCCTTCAGCACGCACATGAACGGATCGGTAGAATTCGTCGAGTTTCCCTGTCTCCGTATCTAGGTTGTACTCCCCCAGTACCGCGAGCATGGTGTCCATGACCTTCGAGACCGGATTGTGGGCAGTGAAGTCATAGTCATCGAACAATGCGTCGAAGACCGGCTTGGTGATCATGTGCTGGACAAGCATGTCAACGGCATCTGTGTCGGTGATCCCGTCGTTGAGGTTCGCCCGTAGAGCTGAAACGAACTCAGAGAAACGGTCCTCAACCACCGTGTCTTCAGGGTCGTTGATGATGGAGAGCAGACGGGCTGTCTGCCGGTCGGCGATGTCTTTGACGTCGGCTGCCCAGTCTTCCCAATACCGGCGGTCACCGACCTTCTTGACCATTCGGGCAAAGATCGCGTTTTCCCACGCAGCGGCATTGACCATCGAGAACAGGGCCTCGGCGCCGTCCTGTCCCGACGACCGGTCAGAACCTGCCTCCTCGTCGCCTCCGGTGCCGACGCCGATAACATCGACCGTTTTGTTCGCACCCTTATCGAGATCGATCTTGTTGATCATCGCTTCGAAACGGTCATCGTGAGCGCGCAGTGCCTGCAACACGTCCCACACGACTTTGTACTTCTTGTTATCGTTCAGCGCCGTTTCGGGGTCCTGATCCGCAGGAACCGCGATGGGCAACACAATGTACCCATACTCTTTACCCGGCGCTTTACGCATGACACGACCCACAGCCTGAACGACATCGACCTGAGAGTTGCGCGGGTTGAGGAACAGAACACCGTCAAGACTGGGGACGTCGACGCCTTCGGTGAGGCATTTCGCGTTCGTGAGAATCCGGCACGTGTTCGCACCAGCTTCTTCCTGGAGCCAATCCAAACGCTTGGAACGTTCGAGGACATTGAAAGTGCCGTCGACGTGTTCGGCTTCCATCCGCAACTTCGACTGATCATCAGTGCGGTTGACGAGGAGTTCCCGTCCGATCTTCTCGAACTGGTCCGCTAACGCCTTTGATTCCTTAATATTCCGCGCGAATGCCACGGCTCGGTTCATAGGAGAATCATCGTTGATCGCGAGTCTTTGCCCGTGGACACCCCGTTTCGACAGACCATTCCAACACCCGACGATCCTTGCCACGTCGTCGAGGTTAAGGTCACCGTCTTCGGAGAGCAATCGTTGGAACGACGTCGCCACCGAGGCTTCATCAACAGCGAGAATAAGTACCTTGTAGTCAGACAGATGCCCAAGTTCTACAGCACGACCGAACCCGAGATGATGCAGCTCTGGACCGTACGTGGATTCGTCATCCATCGAATACACGGCCACACCATCCTGTGCGGCCTTCGCCTTCGAATCCTCCACGTAGATACGCGGTGTGGCCGTCATGTACAGGCGCTTCTTCGCGTGGATGAACTCATCATTGTGCACTCGCACGAACGCTGAGTCATCGGCTCCTGGCTGAGAGATGCCGGTCGTGCGGTGGGCTTCGTCGCAGATGATGAGGTCGAAGTCGGGCAAGCCCTTTTCGAATGCGCCCATTCCGGGCAACCCGGCCTCTCCCCGCTGCGTGCCCATTTGCTGAGCTTGGTGGATGACGTCGATTGACTGGTAGGTGGAGAACACCACGCTGATCGACTCGTCACCAGTGGAGATATTGAAGCGTGCCGCCAGCTTGTTCGGATCTGTGGTCGCGGGGAATCCAAGGTCGTGGACGGAGACATCTTCAGACTGTTTCCTCCCGACAGAGGTATCCGAGCACACGGCAAAAGGACGCAGACTCACGTTTGCCTGTGCAGTCCACTCATTCAGCGTCTGTTGCAGCAAAGCGATGGAGGGCACGAGGAAGAGAACACTGCCGCCTGCTGGTACGTATTGCTCGGCCAGGGACAAAGCTGTGAAGGTTTTACCCGTTCCGCACGCCATGATCAGCTTCCCCCGATCATGCTTAGTGAACCCGTCGATGACGTCGTCGATGGCTTCGCGCTGATACTTACGCGGTTGTTTGCCCGGCTTGGCTTTCAGTTCGTGGGGGCGGTCGAGGTCGAAGACCGACCAGTCAATGGTGGACTCGGCGAAGTCACGCAAACGGATTCTCTGGACTTCCTTCGTCTGACCTGCCAGGGCTGCTTCGGCGTGCGACGACCACTGGTCAGTTGAAGACACGATCATGCCACGAGCAAATGGTTCCTTACCGAGTTCGGTGAAGAACGAATCGATGTGGTGCTTTTCAAGCTTGCGCTCTGGATCGTAGAACTTCGCCTGGATCGCGACGAGTTCACCTGTGTAACGGTCTTCGGCGACGAGATCGATGCCGGTATCGACTCGTCCAGCTCGGCCTGGCCAGTGTTGCCATCGCCAGACTTTTGAGAACTGATCGGCGTACTTCGGTTCCGTTTGGAGGTAGGACTCTAGGAGTTCTTCGAACTTTGATCCCTTGTCGTGCTCGCTCGTTGCGGAGAAGTAGAGGCGGTCAAACACCTCATCAAAAGCCATAGCCGTCATATAGACGATTATGCCTGCTTTGAAAGGCCTTTTCGTCAGTGAAAACCACGATCTCATAACATCCCAGTGCCAGCGAAGAGGGTTTGATGATTGCGTCGTGGCAGGGGTCGCGGTTGCATCCGGCGGTGACGGAGGAACCGCAGCAGAAACTCGCTCGCGGTCGGTTCCTGGCCGTTCTGTCGATTCCCGGGGTTGATAGCCGCCTTTGACTGGCGTAATAGGGGTCTACCGTGCGTAGGTGGGTGTGGGCTGAGGACCATGCTTTGCCTGAACGTTTAGCGCGGTTCGCGGCCGGGGAGTGGTCGGGCAGGAGTAAGTTTCGACAGTGGCGCGAGAGGCGTGCATCGAGGTTAAGGATTGGTTTCATTCGAATACGTCTTTGTGACTGGATGCGAATTCGGGAACGTGGCGTGAGGTTCCTCGACATCGTGAGCGATTGCGTCGCTCATGAGTCGAGTGGGTGTCAAAGTCACCTGTAGACGATCTTAAGCAAGAGGAACGTCAACGGGATCGATGGTCAGTGAGTTGCTTCCTCAGTGACGGTGATCTGTCCAACGCCCTGTGCGAGTGCTAGCTGTGGGGGAGAATTCCACCCCTGGCAATTTTCGATTATGTTGCTGTCATGAGTGCGGACAATGCTGAGAGCCTCGATTCGTGGCGGTTGAGTGTTCTGGTGGGAAAGATCTACGAAATTCAGGAGGCCGATGAGCCTTTTCGAACACCGACTCCCGGTAGTCGTTTGGCAGATGCTGATGTGAAGCTCGACCCTTTCCCCGCCACGAATGCTGTCCAGCAGCTCTTGGCTGTGTCGGGGGACAATCTTCATTCTGTTGCTCTGCTCTTGCACAAGGCGGAGGCTCACCAGCCGTTCGCCCCGTACACGCTCATTCGTGCGAGTCTCGAAAGCACTGGATTCGCCATGTGGCTGCTCTCCGGCCGATCGCGTGAGGGTATCGCGCTGAATGCTCTCCGCCTCGAGTGGGAGAACAAGAAGAATCGTGTCTTGGCTTTCCCGAAAGACGATGGACCGGGTGAGACGTGGGAGGAAAGACGCGAACGGCTGATCCTCGCTGCTGGGGATCGTTTTGGGCTGCAACCGAAGCTGATCAAGGAGAAGCCACTGTCATTTGCAGCGGTTTCTATCGGTTCTGAGTTTTTCGGTCTCGACCCGGTGATGTTGTCTGCGTGGAAGGGGGCAAGTGGTGCCGCGCATGGTCGATCGTGGGCGACTCTGGCGCTGGCGGATCATGAGATTGTCCCTGGCAGTGAGACCGAGTCTGGGGCGTCGTATCGGGCTACTGGTAACACTCGGACGCTGGTGTCGTTGCTATATGTCGCTGTGGCTGCTCATGATGCGCTCGAGGAGGGTTTCAACGCGATGTTGCAGGGCCGTTCTACGGAGGTGCAACGGGTTGCTCAGTCTGTGATTACACGACTGTATATCGACTGCAGGATCGGGGATGAGGGCTAGGACGACGAGTGTTGCCCCTCGGTGCAAGCTAGTTACAATCGATGTGTGGGTTGCACGTCCTCCGGTCGCAGCCGTACGCCCATCGCTTGGCAGCGCCGGTCGCGGAGCTCAATGAAGATCGCCCCGTCGAAACCTTGCCTCATCGCGATGCCGGCTACCCTGTCTTCGCTGTCCTCTGCCCATTCCACTCGGACGCGGACTGGAATGGGTGCACTGTCACGGTAGGGCCCGCGGGCACCGGCGTCGTTGCGGATCATCCGCCAGTAGCGCCATGACGCTGTATCCCAACCCTCAGTCATGGAGACAGCATGAGAGATGGCGCTGGCATGTCCGAAGATACATTCGACTACGCCTGTGGATGAAATCTCAATAGTCAGCGCCGTCATCGGCGTAGTAGGCGCAGCTGCCTCGTCGGTCAGCAGCACGAACATATTCTGGGCCCGGGGCGGAGAGAAAAGTGTCAAGGCGCACGCCACAGGTGGCCCGAGCTCCGAAGCGGTCGTTGCGGCGAAGGCTAAAATTGCCCGACGTGAGCGGTTGCGAGATCGCCTCGCTCTGGTTGGCACGGCGGCGATGTTCGTCGGCGCAATATGGGCATTCGCTCCCTTGATCCTTTGAGAGGGGACCATGTCGACCTGATACTAATGCCGAAAACGACAATGGCCCCAGCTTCACCGTGAGTTGAGGCAGTGGCCCGCCTAGTTCTCCGTCCGCTACCCCTGTTGCCATGCTCCCAACGTCGAGCCAATCATGAGCACGTGCGCTGCCGTGTGGTGCATCCGGGCTGCCAAACTTGCTGCCTGTTCGGTCGTTGCTACGCCCGATGCTGTAGAGCTTACAAGCCTTCCGCAAGTCGGCGCTCCATGTGTTGAGGTTGGCGCGGAAGGCGCGTATGTGCAAGCTTGATAGAGACCTGCCATGGGCCAACTCTCTACCGAGAGAGTGAGACAATGGAGTGGCAAGCTTGTCTGTATCGTCAGAGTCCGCATAAAGTCCGCAAGAGAGTCGAAAATGACAAACTTCAGTCAACGCAACCAACGCTGTAATCCCTGGTCAGCTCCGGCATTCAAACACTGCCAACACCAGTCAACACCCCTCCAGGCGTTCCCCTGGTATTACTGCGCTAGTCGGCGGAAGGTTGTGACCGCCGCTATCGCCGAGACTGTTCCTGGCGCTTCCTAGGTCAGATAGCCGAACGAGCAACCTATTACGCGCTGATGGGTACTCAACAAGGTATTAGGCCTATTCCTCCACGCGTTCAACTTTCCCAACGAGGAACACGTACGACAGCACGCCCACGATCGTAATCGCGGCCATGTAGACAAACGCCGGCGCAAAGTCGACGTCAGTGACGAGGAATCCGATGACGATCGGAGTGGCGATTGATGACAGGTTGCCGATGAAGTTGAACATGCCGCCCGTCAGACCCAAGAGCCGTTCCGGTGCCAACGCTGATACCAGCGACCACGTGATCGAGGCGAAGCCATTTCCAAAGAACGCGATCGACATAAACACGATGACCAAAGCCGACGAGTCCGTGTAGTTGGCACCGAGCATGAACACAGTCATTGCCAGACCGATGATGATCGGCAACTTCCGTGCCATTCCCAGTGACAGGCCCTTCTTGACCATGAGGTCCGAGACCGTGCCGGAGAGCAGCACACCGACGAGTGCCGCGATAAACGGCAGTGACGCCATGAAGCCCGACTCAATGTAATCCATTCCTCGGTAGTCGACGAGGTAGGTCGGGAACCAGGTAAGGAAGAACCACAGCGTCGAGGTCAGGCAGAACTGGCCGAGGTAGATTCCCCACAGCTTCCGGCGGGTGAGTACGACCTTGACGTCGGTCCACTTAAGCTTCGGCTTGGCCTCCTTCTTCACGCCCGTCTCGACATCGACCAATCCCCCGCCTGAGGCAATGAGATCAATCTCGGCCTGGTTGACTCCCGACTTGTCGCGCGGCTCGCGGTAGACGAACCACCAGATCGCGGCCCAGATGATTCCGACGACACCGGTGAGGATGAACACCCAGTGCCAGGTGAGCACCGTCTGCAGCCACGACAGCACTGGGGTGAGCAGCGCGAGACCGATGAACTGACCAGAGGTGTAGAAGGCGATGACCCGTCCGCGTTCGCGCTCCGGGAACCACGCGGTGGCGACCTTGTTGTTGATGGGATAGGCGGGCGCTTCGAAGCCGCCGACCATGAGCCTGAGGATGATGAGGGCGACGAATCCGCCGGACATTCCCATGAACAGTGTGGCCAGGGACCACAGCACCAGGCACGAGGCGTAGAGCACGCGCGGTCGCACGCGGTCGACGAGCCATCCGCCGGGCAGCTGCATTGCCGCATAGGTCCAGCCGAACGCAGAGAGCAGCAGCCCCTGTTGTCCTGTGGTGAGGTCGAACTCCTGGGACAGAGCCGGCATCGCGATGGACAGGTTGGCCCGGTCCATGTAGTTGATGACGACGGTGATGAAGAGCAGAACCGCGATGATGTAGCGGATCCGTGTGGGGCGAGTGGCGACTGCGGTGTCGAGTTTCGTCATGGCGTCGGGTTTCCGGTTTCTGTTGAGTTGCTGGTTACGCGTATCGGAGCCCGCAACAGGAGCAGGTAGGCGATTCCCGCAATTACCGCGACGACGGCGCCCAGGAGGAAGGGAACGAGGTATGAGTCGGTGGTCGTCACCAAGACTCCGGTGAGCCAAGGCGAGAGTGAACCAGCGAAGTAGCCGCCGAAGTTCTGGATAGATCCCAGTGAGGCGACGCGACTACCAGTCACTACATCAGCAGGGATTGACCACCCCACGGCGCTCAGTGCTCCGCAGAAGAACAGCGCAAGGCTCATCGCCGACAGTTGGAGAACAAAGTGACCGGTGGTCACTCCGACAAGGACTGAGCATACGGCGAGTGCGCCGCCATAGATTGCAGCGATCTGTCGTTTGCAGACCAGAGGAGCTAATTGGTCTCGCATCCGCGAATACTTCGTGGTGAACCAGCCGCCGAGGATACCGCCGATGCCTCCGACCGCGAATGGAATCGCCGTGTACCACCCCAGTGCGGCATCGGCCACCGAGTAGATGTCATTGAGCATCAGGGGCAGAAAGGTCACGAAGATGTTCAGTGTCCACACGACGGCGACGAATCCCAGCACCATTGCCCAAGTTTGGGGCTTGGTGAAGAGCTTCAACCAGGGGATGTGACCGGTCGGGGCATTGTCGTCTTCTTCTCGAGCTCGGATGTGCTCGAGTTCAGCCGCCGAGACCCTGCGGTCATGCTCCGGGGAACGGTAGAAGACCCAGAAGCCCACTGCCACGATGACACCGAGCACACCGAGGATGACGAACATTGCTCGCCAACCGAAGCCCATAATGAGGAAGGTGAGGATCGGCGGAGCGACGGCGGGTCCCCATTTGCTTCCCGAGTCGTAGACGCCGACTGCAGCTCCGCGCTCTCGGGGTGGGAACCACTCGGCGACTATCTTCGCTGAAGTAGGCGATACCGGGGCTTCGAAGACTCCGAGCAGGACTCGTGACACCATAAAATGCCACATGTGGTGGCCAAAAGCCATCAGCGCAGTGGCGATCGACCAGAGCCCCAACGCCATGACGTATACCGGCTTCGCACCGAGACGATCGGTCAGCCATCCACCTGGCAGCTGAAAGAACGCGTATGTCAGTGAGAACGCAGTACCCAACAGCCCGATGTCCGCGGCGGTCAGACCGAGTTCGTCGATCATGTGTGGAGCTGCGATCGACAGTGACGATCGATCCATGTAGTTGATCATCATCGCTGCGAGCAGCCATCCGAGGATCCACCACCGGGCTCTTCCCGGTGAGGCTACACGTCGCGACACCGTAGCTTCAGTCTTCGAGCTCATCGTCGAACACCCTTCTCTTCTACCGATCCCATCCCGTCACCATTCCGCGAAGGAGCCGTCGGTGTGGCGCCAGGTCGGGTTGCGCCACCGGTGTCCTTCAGCGGAGCGTTCGATGACGTACTCTTCGTTGACCTCGATGCCCAGACCGGGGCCAGACGGGATGTCGATCATGCCGTCGTCATAGTTGAATACCGACGGGTCGGTGACGTAGTCGAGCAGGTCGTTGCTCGTGTTGTAGTGGATGCCCAGGCTCTGCTCCTGGATGAAGGCGTTGTAGCTGCCGGCGTCGACCTGCAGACAGGCGGCGAGCGCGATCGGTCCCAAGGGACAGTGCAGCGCGAGCGCCACATCGTAGGCTTCGGCCATCATCGCGATCTTCCGCGTCTCGGTGATGCCACCGGCATGGGAAACGTCCGGCTGGATGATGTCAACGGCACCGGAAGCGATGACTTCTCGGAAGTCCCACCGGGAGAAGAGCCGCTCGCCCAGCGCGATCGGCGTTGGCGTGTTCGCCATGACGTCGCGCAGTGAGCCGAAGTGTTCGGAGAGCACCGGTTCTTCGATGAAGAGCAGCCGGTAGGGTTCGAGTTCCTTGATGAGGACCTTGGCCATCGGCTTGTGCACGCGACCGTGGAAGTCGACGCCGATGCCGAAGTCCTCACCGGTGGCCTCCCGGATCGCCTGGACGTTCTCGATGACCTGGTCGACCTTGGTGTACGAGTCGATGAACTGCATTTCCTCGGTGGCGTTCATCTTCACGGCGGTGAAGCCGCGGTTCTTCGTCTCGAGTGCGGCTGCCGCGGTGTCGCCTGGGCGGTCTCCGCCGATCCACGAGTACGTGCGGATTCGATCCCGCACTTTCCCGCCGAGCAGCTGATGCACCGGCTGGCCGAGTGCCTTGCCCTTGATGTCCCACAGTGCCTGATCGATTCCGGAGATCGCACTCATGAGGATGGGGCCACCGCGGTAGAAGCCACCGCGGTACATGATCGTCCACAGGTCCTCGATGTTCGCAGGATCCTTGCCGATGAGCAGGTCGGAGAGCTCATCGACGGCGGCGGCCACGGTGGCTGCCTTGCCTTCGATGATGGGTTCGCCCCATCCCACGATTCCTTCATCGGTTTCGATCTTGAGGAACAGCCACCGAGGCGGCACTGTGTACGTCGTCATCGACGTGATCTTCATTGGTCTGGCCTTTCGTTCGGATGTTGTCGTTGATGTATCGGTGCTCAGTTGGTGCGCGCCCACGCCGAGGCGATCGCCTCGGCCCGCACGCGTACGTCGTCGGGCCGGTCGCCTCGGCGATAGAGCGAGGACCCCAGGCCCAGGCCCGCGGCTCCGGCGTTGCGCCATTCGGTGGCGTTGTCGGCTCCTACTCCCCCGACGGGGAAGAGCTCGGTGCCGGCAGGCAGCACTTCACTCCAGGCCTTCATCCCGCTGATCCCCACCGCCGAGGAGGGGAAGAGTTTGACCTTGGTGGCACCTGCCTTGGTGGCGGCGAAGGCCTCGGTCGGGGTCGCAGCCCCCGGGTATGGGGTGAGCCCCATCCCGACCGCGGTCTGGATGACTTCGGTGTCAGTGTCGGGGGCAACGATGATACGGGCACCTGCCTGCTGGCACTCGCGGACCTGATTGGCGGTGAGCACCGTACCGGCACCGATCTCCACGTCGTTGCCGAATCGTTCGACCAATGCGGCGATCGAGTCGAGAGGGTCGGGCGAGTTGAGCGGAACCTCGATGGCGGAGAACCCGGCGGCGACGATGCCCTCGGCGATGTCGAGGACTTCGTCGGGGCGGACACCGCGGAGGATGGCGATGAGGCCGGAGGGGACAGTGTCAGGCATGGGTGTGCTCCTTGGTCGGGACGAGGCCGGATTGTACGGCGATGCGGAAGAGTCCGGTGGACGCCGCGCGCGGATTCGCGTTGATCGTCTCTCGGCCCGCACGGTGCAGTGCGCGGGTGTAGCGCTTTGTCAGATCTGTGGTTCCGCAGACGATGACGGGGGCGCTTGACTCGGCAACCGCGGTGAGCTGGTGAGCCACCTCGGCGCCGATGAGCATTCCCGAGAGATAGTCGTTGACTTCTTCGGCACGCAGGCGTCCGTCGAGAGCCCAGGTTCGGGCGGAGAAGATTGAGGACGTGACGGCGGCGGGGTCGTCGGCTCCGACGCTCAGTCCCCAGTCGAAGGCCTCGGAGTGGAAACCGGCGGTGGGTTCGGCGAGGCGGCTGAGGATTGATGAGGTGCTGAGCAGGCCGAAGAGCTCTCCGCTCATCGAGGTGGTGAAGTCGGTGACGCGTTGTCCGTGGCAGCTCACCCATTTGGTGTGGGTGCCGGGGAGGATCACCGTACTGGGTTCGGTCTGTTCTGTGTCGAGGAGGCCGAGCAGTTGAGTCTCCTCGCCGCGGATGACATCGGGAGCGGTCGCCTCGGTCGGGGTTTTCTGCAGGCCGGGAACGATGTGGAGGTCACCCGTCGTCAGGTTGACCGTCGTCAGTTCCCCGCCCATGTCGCTGAGGTCGGTGGGCAGGTCGAGGTAGCCCGCCTCGGCGATGCCTTGGGTTGAGCCGATCATTCCGCAGGCGAGCATCGGCAGGGGGCCGTAGGTGGTCAGCCAGTCGCCAAAGGTGGCTTCAGCGATTCGGGAGAAGTCGCCTCGGAGGTCTGTGGTGTCAGAGCAGACGGCCATGATGCCGTCGGGACCATTGCGTTCTGCGAGGACCTGTCCGTCGCTGCCGATGAGGAAAGCTCTCAGCGAGCTCGTTCCCCAGTCGAGGCCGATCATCTGTGGGGCCTCGGGTGGTGCCAGATTTGCCATAAGAGCCACTATGGGCACGTGTTCCACCATGCGCCACCGGTGTCCCTATATGTGGGATGGGTGACATACTGGGGTGATGATCGAGGATTCTGGACCTGTTATCGGCGAAGCCATTCCGCAGGGCACTCAGACCCTGGCCAGAGGGCTGCGGATCGTTAGCGCCGTCGCTCATGGCTCGACGACGCTGAAGTCGGTCGTTGATTCGACGGGTATCGGTCGGTCCAGTGCACACAGGATGATCCAGCTGTTGGTGCAGTTGGGGTATCTGCGGCATGGGTCGCCGGGAGAGTTTCGGCTCGGGCCGACGCTGATCGAGTATGGTTTCACCGCGCTCAATCAGGATCCGCTGCCGGTCGTAGCCAGGGAGAGCCTAGAGGCGTTGGCTGAAAGGACTCAGGACACGATCCATCTCTCGGTCGAGGATGGTGAGTCGGTGCTCTATCTCCATAAGATTCCGGGTACCCGTGGAGCCGAGATGCGCTCACGGATCGGCCACAGGATGCCGATGACTCGCACCGGTGTCGGCAAGGCGCTGCTGCTTGGGCAGGATGACCGGTGGGAGCGTTTGTTCGTTGCGGAGAACCCTGGTGCGGACTCCGCAGCGGTGGATGCATTCGTCAAACGGATGCAGGGCTACACTCGCGACGGAGCCGCACTCGATCTAGAAGAGAATGAGCCGGGCATTCGGTGCGTAGCCGCTCCCATCCGCGACGGCAGTGGGGACATCGTCGCCGGCATTTCACTGTCGGCGACGCGTCCCTTCATGCCGAAAGATCGGATGCAGGCGTTGGTTCCGGTGATGAAGTCTGCGGCGAGGGAAATCTCGGTGAAGCTGGGGTACCGACCATAGTCCTCAGTCACTCAACCAAGAACCTTTCATTTCTGGCCTTACTAACGTGAACATCGACAGACCTTCGATGCAATCCTGCCTCACATCGGCTGCCCCTAGATACGCTACGCCGTGGACCTGAAGTTCCAGCAAATTGATTTCGACTATCCACGACAGTCCCCATCAATCAACTACCTCCGCGCAAAAAAACGCGCACAATGTATAAACTGGCTAAAATTCCTAGACGGCCCTGACCACGGATCCTGCTACATCTACGAGCCTGCAGAACAACTACTGACGGGAGAGATTTAAACATTGCACAACCAGTATGAACTAGCCTCCATATCCACCGAAGGAATTACACTCGATGCATAGGACTAAGCGAGCCGGCCGAAAGACCGCATCCTACCCAACCGACACAGCCTGCAAAATAGAAACTAAACAAGCCATAACGGTTTTGATAACAATTATCGGCTGGTCATTGGTGTCGACGTTCCTTCTAAACGACACATCACAGGCATTAAGGACTTTCAACCAACTCGAAGAGCGCGAATATCCACCCAACCTATTCGGTTCAACCAAAGAAGTGCAGGGTGGGCTCAATGACGTCACCGAGATGTTCGGAGCTTCAATCCCTTCAGACACGCCAGAAGGGGCTCTGGAATCGCCAACGAATGCTCCGGTCAGAATTCAATTTCGCGCCCCAACCGACGCTCGCCGCCCTTGGCTTGCATGCGTTTACACACTAATGCGTTTGAAAGAAAAGACGCCTAATAGTCTTTCGATATATGCCCCAGGAAACGCACGACCCGCCACGATAGATGAAGCGAAAGAATGCCCACTGACCGACGAACGGCAACAACTATTTGATCTGGAAGCAGCTGGGACCGTTTCAAACGGTCTATCTATGTATCGCATTCCGTTTCCCAAGACCCCTCGTGATGAAATATTTATGAGCACTTCAGCCGTGCTCTGGGAGCCATTAATGGCGCATGACGACGGCTATGAAAGACAAGCAATAACAATATCCTATGATGCGGCTATGCCATCAATGTTCAAATCACTTGGACAAAAGTCACTAGAAGAGTACTTTGCAAACATGACCGCTCAGGCACCTTCACAGGGCAGCGCATCACTCGACGACATAGGAGTCGAGCTAGTCATTATGCCCAACGTAGAACAAGGCGACAGAGTAGTCAAGACCTACGGAAGTGGCGGAAGTGAATGGAACACTTCAGGCACATGGAATAGCGGAATACTGCATCCGAGGATTGAAGCTTCAGCAATTATCGAGAACCCTGAAAAACGACAACTTGCGCAGACCCAACTTCAGTTATCAATTGCCATTTCAGGTCTTCTCCTCCTATTAACTCTTAGCCGTGTCACCAAATCAGTTACACGCCTGAGTTCCCTAGCACTGCACCGATCACTAAACACACAGCTAATTCGAGTACTAGTTTCCGCCCTCCTCATAGCAACTATTATATTTGCAGGAACCCGACTGCCACTCGACTCGATTTTCACAAAATTTGCTTCGATCATCATCGGCCTGAATTAGTAAGTAATTTACATTACCCTTCCGACCCTTAACCACTAAGCTATATTATATCGGGACGAAGTGTTAATTCCCCACCATCAGTAACTCCGAATGGTAGAATATCGAACTCCCTTTCACTTCCATGCGCAGCTGTATACAATATAACTTAGATTCCCATCGGCCACCAACTGCATTGTGCAGATTATTTTCCTTGCATCCAATCCTGATTTCCAGCGGTTCCTGCACAAATCTATACTATCGCTACTACTTTTATAAGGAATTAAATTACTAAGATGCGGCACGCAGGATTCTGCGCTCGTTCATAATTTCTTGCCCGGCGCTAGGATATTGAATTCAGATCCTTTAGAAATTCCACCAGATCAGGCAGTTCCCGCCGCGCTTGCGACAGCCCCATCCGGTGCGCAGCTGCAAGACGGGACAGATCGCGGGTGCTGTTGTCGACCGGCATGCGGTCGGGGACGAAAACGTGCGCCTTGCCTTCGGCTTCGAGCTCAAAGATCCGTTCCCGGGTCTCGTTGTAGCGCTTCCACCGAGTCAACAGCGCATCAGCCAAAGCCGGGTACTTTCGGAAGATGCCACGAAAGACTGCAGGGAACCTCTGCGGTTCTTTCTTGTAACCACGTTCCTGCGTGAGCACGATGACGAACTTCTCGAAGCCCTCGCGCTGAGCCTGGCTCAACGCGATTCCGCCGTCCTCCCCCATCGCACCGTCGACGTACACATGCCCGTCGAGGTGGACAGGCGGCATGACAATCGGCATCGTCGATGATGCCTGCACCCGGATCATCAAATCGTCGATGTTCGGGGTGTCCTTCTTCGACCACACCGCCTCATCCCCAGTCTCAGCGTCGAACGCAATGATCCGCATGTCGCCGGTGCTTGCCTCGTAGGTCTCCCAATCAAACGGCAATGCTTGGTCGGGTGCGCCTGCTCGCTGGTAGATGTACTCGCCATGGAACATGCCTTTGCCGCGAGCGAAGTAGCGCCACCCGCCGAATTCTTCTTCCTTGGCGAATTCGACGAACGATCGACGTACTCGCCATTTATCTCCGGACAGGTAGTTCACTGCAGTGGATGCTCCGGCGCTGATACCGGCGACCCAGTCAAACGACAGGCCGGCTTTGAGTAGGGTGACGGCCATGGCGCTGGTGAGCGATGCTCGCATTCCACCGCCTTCGAAGATGAGTGCGGTATCGCTGATTCGCTTCGTCTCCACTGGCTCCGTCACTTGGCCTACCCGAGCCCTTCCCACGTCATCCTCTGCCTGAGCGCTGGTGCAAGAACCAACGCTGCAATCACACTACCAGCAAGTAACATCCAGGCGCCGAAGTACGTGAAGAGTTTGAGCTCAGGGGCCAGGGCAGGTCCGAAGTCAGCGGCCATAAGGATCACCCCGCCGAGGATGAGTGCAGTTGAGACGATGACCTGAATGAACTGTTCAACCGTGGAGACCAGCAGATTCTTGATCGTCGCAATGTTCAGCCCACTCGTCCCGACGTCGAGCGTGCCGTCCTGCAGGTGACCGGCGATACGCGAGATCTGCCCGGGCAGCTCAGCGATCTGCGGTGCAGTCGCCGCCGCGTAGAGCGTCATCTCGTGTCGGTCGACTCCCAGTCCCCCGACCTCGCGCAGCAACGTCTTACCGTTCTGCGTGACTAGGGCCAGCAGGTTGAGTTCCGGCACCAGACGAGTAATCGATCCCTCGAGGGTACTGATAGCACGGAATGCTGTTGCTACCGAGGCCGGCATCGGGAAACCGAAGTCGACGACGAAGTCAATGAGCTCGCCGAACAGCGCCGCCGAGGTCGAGCCCGGTGCCCCGTCTCCGTATTTGAGCATGATCTGCCCGATCTCACGCTGCAGCTCGCGCAGATTGACCTCGCTCGGGGTGCCGAGCAGCTCAAGGATCGCGGCGGTCGCCGCTTGTGAGTTCTGCGAGTCGAATGCCATGAGCAGAAGTGCGATGGCTCGGCGGTCGCGTTTGTCGATGCGCCCGACGGCACCGAAGTCGACGAGGCCTGCACGGCCCGCGCTTGAGACGACGATGTTTCCAGGGTGGAGGTCGGCGTGGAAGATGCCCTTCCCGAGCACCTGTCGGACGACCATGAGGAAGAGGTCCTGGGCGATCTCTCTGCGCGCGATCTCGGAGAGGTGGTCGACCACCTCGGCGCCGTGGGACAGAGGGGAACCCTCAACAAGGTCCATGACGATGACGAACTCGCCGGAGAGCTCCTTGTACACGTGAGGGATGTGGACGACGGAATCGGTCTTCGTCGTCGAACGCCCGGTCTCGTCGGCGAGGCGGAGGGCTTCGATGTGGGCGAGCTCGCCGCGGTAGTCGAGCTCGCCCTGCAGGGAATCGACGAAGCTGCGGGCGAGTTTCGCGATGCCGATCTTCTTCGCCCAGTCGGTGGTGCGATCGAGCCGGTCGGCCAGGGTGAGGACGATATCGCAGTCGGCGCGGACCTGTTTGCGGATCTTCGGCCGTTGCACCTTGACCGCGACGACGCGACCTTCCCAGGTCACGGCGCGGTGGACCTGAGCGACGGAGGCACCGGCGAACGGTTTCTCATCGAACTCGGCGAACACCTCGGCGACGGGGCGGCCCCATCGGGCTTCAAGCTGGTCCTTCACCTCGGCGAAGGGAACGGGCTTGACCCCGGCTTGGAGGGTTGAGAACTCCTCGACGAATTCGTGCGGGATCATGTCACCGCGGGTGGCGATGAACTGGCCGAGTTTGATGAACGTGACCCCCGAGGCGGCCAGGGCGTCACGGGTGGTGGCAGCGATCTCTCGGAGGGAGACGCGCAGGGTTGGGATTCGCGGCCGGAGGTAGCGGGATAGGCCAAATTTGATGAGGATCTTCTGGATCTGGGCCAGGCGGTTGACGCGGCGGTACCAGGTGGGGATCTTCGGTGCATTGCGGATCAGTGAGCTCAGGGTGCCCGAGGGCATGATCAGTTCGATCGCCAGGAGGACGAACATCTGGATGACGATGAACCAGGCGAAGAGCAGCAGGAAGACCATGATGGCGGGGAAGCTCATCGACAGGTTCGGGTATTGGTCGGATTCGGAGATGCCGAGCAGCTTGTAGGCCTGGAGGGTTATGGGCCAGATCGAGAGGCCCATGATGAGGGAGACGATGGTGTTGCGGGCGGCTCCGGTGCCGGTGAGCATCATCCGTCGGACGAGGAATCCGACGATGAGCGCGCTGAGGACGCCCAGTCCGATGGTGTAGAGGATCGTCATACGTTGGCCTCCCTGGGTCAGATGTCATCATGCCGCTGCAACATGATTCAGCCTAGTTGATATCAGCTGAGGTGACGCTGGGTACGCAGAGATCGAAGTTGGCCATGAACAGCGTAGACAACATCTGAAATGTGCCTATAGCATCCAAACATGTCTTCTGATCAGGTATCGCTGTCCGACGTCGCGCAATCTCGTCCCGAGAACGAGATGGAACTTGCGAGTGAAGCCGCCGAGGTGATCTCCCATTTACTCGGAGATCGCCGGTCCACTTTCGATCCCTCGGTCGAAATTTGGACTCCCGAAACAGCCGAAGAGCTACGCGCCAGAATCGAGGACGACCCGATCATTGGGCCTTCGATGGGACAATGGGAAAAGCTCGACATCCAGCTCAAGGACGCGCCCAGAGAAGTCGTGCTCATGGCTGCAGAGTTGGGGTTCCTCCGAGAGGTTCCGATTCTGGGCGTTCGACCGGAGACGCGGAAGGCTCATATTGATCGGGTGCTAGCTCATCTCGATGACGAGCTGGAACTGCCTCCGAAAATCCTTCAGTCGTTTGATCGACCATCAGACCTCGGCGGATTCCGAGCCGGACAGTGGTACTACAAGGACATGTGGCTCCATTTGATCTGGGGCGCAACTTTTGTCCGCTACTGGAACTCTCTGACCGAAGCCGCCCGGGCGCAAGCCCGTACGGACCCTTGGGCGCTTCAACAAGCCATGCTCGAATGCGGCGAAGACCAGCCAGGAATGCGCAATGCGCTGCAGTTCCTTGCTCGCCCAGACACCTTTGAACCGATCGCCTCTGCCACGACGAAACTTCATTTGCGCAACGGATTGTCTGAGTGGATAGGCACGGTAGGTGGGGACGATCCGGTCTCTGTTGATCGTGACCTGCTGACGGCACGCGGAGCACTCGCGCAGGAGTTCGAAGGAGAGTTCGGCTTTTGGTACGAATATATTCGGGAACTGTGGGATGACACGTTCTACAACGAAGAATCTGATGAATCATCTGATCCAGATGAAGATACTCCGCGTTCACGTCGCTATTGGCTCTACTCCCCCGGTAGCCAAGCATCAGAGTGGAAAGACTTCTCCGCTGAAGGGATTATGGCGTTAGGTTGGGATATCGGGGATCTCGCCAACTACCCAGACAGGGATTCCATCCGCCAGGCTCTTGACGTTGATGAGACTGGGTCTTCAATGAAGAACGACGTTTTGGCGCTTTGGCAGTTCCAAAATGAAATCGAGCCAGGCGACATTGTCTATGCCAAGAGGGGACGCCGGCTACTAGTCGGCAGGGGCGAGGTCACGTCTGCAGCGCGATACGAGGCAGATCGCAGTTCGTACCGCTACGTCCGGACCGTGGAATGGACACATGACGGCGAGTGGGAGAACCCAGAAAACGCCGCGATGAAGACTCTCACCGATATCAGTCAGTTCCCTGGGTACGTTGACCAGCTCGAAGAGCTGTTCGCCGAAGACGGCGAGGCAGTGCAAGAGCCTCTTCGAGAGACACTCCCTACCTACACTCGCGAAGACTTCCTAGACGAAGTCTTCGTCAGCGAAGACGGTTATGATCGTTTGGCATCTCTACTCAAGCGCAAGAAGAACATCATACTGTCCGGTCCTCCCGGAGTCGGCAAAACTTTCGCAGCGAAGCGACTCGCTTACTCGATCATGGGTGTCAAGGACGCCGTTCGCACTCAGATGGTCCAGTTCCACCAGAGTTATTCGTATGAAGACTTCATGATGGGTTATCGACCGACAGAAGCCGGTGGGTTCCGATTAGAGCAAGGACCGTTCTATCGATTCTGCGAAGAAGCCAGAGCAGACGATTCCAAGCGGCCCTACTTCTTCATCATCGATGAGATCAACCGTGGCAATATTTCAAAGATCTTCGGCGAGCTTCTCATGCTCATCGAAGCAGACAAACGCGGCCAAGAGCTCCGGCTCCTCTACAAAGACGAGCTGTTCTCCATACCGAGCAATCTTCACATCATTGGAATGATGAACACAGCCGACAGAAGCCTTGCCGTCATCGACTACGCGTTACGACGTCGCTTCGGATTCTTCTCAATGAGCCCGGCGTTCGATACTCCGGGATTCGCAGACTGGCGTGCCGAGGTAGACGATCCGAAGTTCGATGGTCTCGTGGATGTTGTCACCCGCCTCAATATTGACATCGCTAATGACCTCTCGCTCGGTCAAGGCTTCACGGTCGGACATAGCTACTTGACTCGTCCAAGAAGCGACAATCTCGATGAGTCCTGGATCCAATCGATCGTGTACGACGAGCTCATTCCCCTAATCGATGAATACTGGTTCGACGAGCCAGAGAAGTTCGAGAACTGGGCCAATGAGCTCAAAGCCGTTCTCCGATGAGTTCGAACACGATTCTGATCCGAAATGTGTACGTCATGATGGCGTATGCATTTCGGTCGTTGCACAGTAGGAACCTCGAGTCAGTCACGAGTGAGTCGTTTGACCACCTCCACGACCTACTCGCAGAGGTCCTCTACCGCGGAGTGAGCACACAAATCAAACGTGGATTGCACCATGACTACCTTCCGAGGACTGACACTCTCACGACTGTCCGTGGTCGCATCGACGTGTCCCGGACTGCCAGTACCCGATCAATGCTGCGCGGGCAGTTAGTCTGCCAATTCGACGAATACTTGCCCGACACTCCCCACAATCGCGCACTCAAGTCAGTAGTCGCCTTACTCATCCGCCGAGGTGAAGTCCAGCCGAGTCGCCGGAAGGCCCTTGCCGACCTGTTGCCCCATCTCGCCTCGGTGAAAGAGATCAGACCGACGGGGATTCGCTGGGGCGATCTGAATATTCATCGTGCCAACGCGAACTACCGAATGCTGCTTGGTATCTGCGAGCTCATCGTCAAAGGACTTCTCCCAACGCAGGAATCGGGTAAGTCGAAGCTGTGGTCGTGGATCAACGACGAAGCGATGAACCGACTCTATGAGCGGTTCATCCTGCAGTACTTCAAGGTTCATCATCCGGAACTGTCCCCTCATGCCCGACAGATCCCGTGGGGCCTCGATCCTTCCCAGAGTACCGGAACAGGCCAGCTACCTGTCATGCAGACCGATGTCACGCTAACCAATGGCTACTCGGAACTCATCATCGATGCAAAGTACTATCGGAGATCGCTCCAGACAGGTCGAGGAGACAAACAGACGGCTCACTCGCATAACCTCTATCAAATCGCCACTTACGTGTGGAACGCCAACACACGGCGCGACGGTTCCGTCAGCGGACTGCTTCTATACGCTCGGACAATCCACGAAGAACAGCCAGACATCGACATCGTCATCCATGGCAACCGCATCGGAGTCCAGACGCTCGATCTCAATCTCTCCTGGGAGGTACTACGCTCGAGGCTGGAGGACCTCATCAGCTGGCTTGAACCGGTGGATGACGGGGTAAAGGCATTGGGCTGAGGTTGGCCTCCAGCACCTCTCGAAGCTCGAGCTTTAGAATATGTAGTCAACACAGGTTCTTCGAATGGGTCCCCAGGAGGTCACGATGACTCAGTCCGAAAACGTTCAAGAACTATCTCTCACCGACCTTATTTCAATCGACACCGATGACTACCTCATCGAGTTTGAACCCGTTCGGCTCGATCTCGTGGCCCGGGCCGTCGAATTCTAGACTCCCTCACTCACTCCGGCCGGTGCTCGGCCATGACCTTTTCGAAGAGCTCGTCGCCGAGCTTGTCGTACGAGGCGTCCTCCGGGTACCACTCGTCGAGTGAGGCGAAGTCACCCTTGTCGTCGTAACCGAGCTCGGACACGGACTTTGCCCATTCGGTTCCAGCGGTGCCCAGCGTCTTCGGCGCATCAGTGACTCCCGCCTTCTCCGCGGTCTTGTCCGACAGCGTCTTCGCGTACTTCGCCATCTGCTTCTGCACGTCATCATCGAAGGGTTTGACCGAACCGTCGTTGTCCTTCGCCTGCTCGACCGCTTGCGCCTTCGCCCCGATGACGACCTCCATCATCGTGGAGAACGTCGTCGACATCGAGTCGAAGATGACCTGCTGGTAGGCCACCGGCAGCTCCGCATACTTCTTGCCCGCCGTGATCGCACCCGCCGAACGGGCAATGCCCGCGTCCGAGGCCACACCGATGTTCGGGGCGACCTCGAAGGTGCCGGCCTCGACGTTCGGTGCCAGCTGACCGAGATCGCAATCAACGGTTCCGCGCTGCAGCGCCTCATAGGTCTCCGGGAACGACAGCGACACCGGAGTCGCACCCAGATCGGTCACCTGCTTGCCCGCCGCGGCCGAACCGACACGCACCTGCTTGCCCTTCCAATCATCGAGCGACGTCATCGGCTTCGAGCACATCGTCGAATACCCACCGGCGGCGAGCATCGGAATGAGTGGGACGAGGTTCTTCTTCTCGAATTCTTCAAGCACTTCGGGCGTCTCCCATGCCGCCTGCACACCGGCCGCGTTCGCCGCCAGATCACTGGCCACCGGCGAGGACGGCAACGTCGACATGGCCGTGCCGATCGCGTCGAAGGCCGGGTACTCGGCCGGGGTGTACGACGGGAGGGTGAACGCGAGGTCGACTCGTCCATCGGCCAGGGCGTCATCGACGTCGGCGTAGCTGGCGATAGCCTGGCCCCACACGATGTCGACGGTGATCTTCCCGCCCGATCGCTCCTCGATGGCCTTCTTCACGTCGAGTCCGTTCGGCGCGAGGATCGACTTCTCCGACATTGCCGAAGGCTGGAACTTGATCGTCACCGGGTCAAGATCGGCCAGGGCCTCATCGATCTCATCTTGGGAGGCGTCATAGGCGAAGCCCTCCCCCGCGGAGTCTCCCGAACCCGATCCGTCACCGCCGACGGATCCGGCGCATCCGGCCAACAGTGCCAGCGATGCGACCGCCGCGATGGCCTGGGCGGGGCGTGCTGCCGAGCGGAAGCGCTTCATGGGACTCCTTTGAACGAAAGCTGAGAAATCCCCTAAATTCTATTCCTTTAATTCTCAACCTTCACCATGACTCCTCTCACACCAGGCCACTGAGACGTGCGGCAGTCACCTAAACGACACAATTCACGGGTGGGCAGGGCCGCCTCGGCGAGGTTTATCCGGACATTCCGCCGCTGGTGCGGCTGATGAGGTCGGGCAGCCATTCGGTCATTCCGGGCACGGTGATCATGAGGATGAGGAAGATGACGCCGACGGGCAAGAACCACAGCAGGGAGCTGAAGATATCGCGCAGCGTGACCGTGGCACCGAGGTTGACCTCGGGGTTCTTCGCGATCGAGTGGACGATGTAGGGGATGATGCCGACCGGCGGGGTGACCATGGCGAACTCGCCGAGGAGGACGACGAAGACCCCGAACCACAGCGGGCTCACGCCCATCGTTTCCAGGGTGGGCAAGAGGATCGGGATGGTCAGCAGCATCATCGACAGGGTGTCGAAGAACATGCCCATGACGATGTAGAGGACGATGAGGACGAGCAGGAATCCGATCCGCGAGAGCCCGAGGTCCGTGATGAGGCCGGTGAGGATGGGGGCGAGTCCGGTGATGGCGAGCAGGCTGGTGAGCATGGTCGCGCCGATCATGATGAAGAAGATCGCCGAGGTGGCCGCCACCGTATCCATGGCCGATTCCGCAACCTTGCGCCAAGGTTGTTCGCCCCGTTTTTCCCACAGGCAGAGGAGCAGTGAGCAGAGCGCGGCCGCAGCTCCGGCCTCGGTGGGGGTGAAGATGCCGGAGAACATGCCGCCGAAGAGGACGACGAGAATGACTGCGAAGCCCCAGATCCCGGTCAGGGAGGTGAAGCGGTCGCGCCAGGTGGTTGTGGGGCGGGTGGCGTTGCCTGGGCTGTCCGTGGTGTTCGTTGGGTTATGGGCGTTCTGGCCGCGGCCGACGAGCTTTGGGGCGACGATGCCGAGGGCGAAGATGAAGGCAGCAAAGCAGACGGCGAGCACGATTCCGGGCAGGGCACCGGCCATGAGGGCGGGGCCGACGGGCACGGAGGCGATGCCGGCGTAGATGACCATGAGGATCGAGGGCGGGATGAGGTTGCCGGTCATGCCGGCGACCATGATCGTGCCCACGGCCATGCGTTTGTCGTACCCGGCCTTGAGCATTTCGGGAATGCCTGCGCGTCCGAGCGCGTAGGTCATGCCGATGGTCGAACCGGTGACTGCCGACAGTCCGGCACCGGCGAAGGTGGTGCCGATGCCGATGCCGCCGGGTAGCCAGGAGAACCAGTGGTCGGCGACCCGGTAGACCTTGCCGGACAGTCCCGATTGGGTGAGCAGCATGCCCATGAAGATGAACATCGGCAGCACGCTCATCGACCAGTCGGAGACGGCGCTGAATGGGGCGGTGGCCAGGATGTTCATCGTCGCTGGGACGCCGGAGACGGCGTAGACGCCGATGATCGAGGGCACGGACAAGGCGATGGCCACGGGCACGGAGAGGAAGAGGAGGACGAGCATCATCCCGATGCACCAGGCTCCCCCGATGGCCGCGGACGGGCTGGTGAAGAGGCCGACCAGGCAGACGGCGACGAGGCCGAACCCGATGGTCAGGGCCAGTGCGCCGGGACGTTCACGGCGGGAACCTGTCGGGAAGAGCGTGGTGGTGTTCGGGCGCCCGGTGCCGGTGATGGTCGCGCTGTTTGAGTCTTCTGGGGGCAGGGGTGCGCCGGTGAGGTCGGTGTTCGCGTTCACTTCCCCTCCCCTACCTGGCTGCGGCGGCGGAGAATCGCGACGACGTCGAGGATGTAGAGCACGGCGAGGAGCACGAACACGACCGGCACGAGGTAGTACACGGGCCACGTGATGACGTCGGAGACATCGGCGGTCGATCCGATAGCCGTGTTTTCCAGTGCCTTGCTCAGCCCGAACCAGGCGAAGGCGATCGACACGAGTGTGCCGAGGAGGCACGCGAAGACCGTGAATACCGCAGCGGTGGCGGGTTTTGCCCTCTCGATGGCCATGGTGACGGTGATGTGTTCCTTCTGCAGCTGAGCGGCGGGAATGCCGAGCAGTGCCACGATGGGCAGGTACCAGTATTCGACGATCTCGTTGGTGCCGTAGATCGGGGCATGGAAGATCGACCGCGCCAGGGCGTGGGTGACGATGTGGAGCATCATCACGATGATCGCCGCGGCCGTGGTGACCGTCAGCCACCTATCGAGGACTTTGGTGAACGTACTCATCAGGAGTCACTGTAGCCGTCGGTCGAGGTGGTGGTGGCGCCTGCACCGTTCGCGACTTCCATTGTTTCCACACCGGTTGCGGCGCCTGCCCCACTGCCGGTCACGTCGGCAGCTCGCAATGCATCGATCAGGTCGACAACCTCGGAGGCGTCAGCCAGACCGTCGGGGATCATCGCGGTGACGCGACGGGCGCCGGCCTCGGCGAGGGCGATGGGGTCAATGCCCGGAATCTGAGAATAGCGGCGGGCACTTCGAGGGAGCAACGCGACACCGAGTCCATTGGAGACAAGTGATTGGATGGCGCCGGGGTTATCGGTGATGTGCCGGGTACGGGGCTCGAAGCCGGCGGTGCGGCAGAGGCGTTCGGCGGTGGATCGGCACCGCACGCATCCCATGATCCACGGCAGTTCGGCAACATCGTTGAGGTGTTGGATCTGTCCGGCTCGGTTCCAGCGTTCGGGTACGAGCAGGTCGAGGTGGTCGGCGCTGAGGTCGACAGTCATATGTCCGGCCAGCTCAGGCGGGGCTTCGTCCTCGTGATGGAAGAGGAAAGCGATATCGATGGCACCGTCGTCGAGCATCCGCAGTGCTTCGGGCGGTTCGGCCTCGGAGACTTCGTAGGAGTGGTGAAACGGTGAGTCAGCCTGTGTGCCCGCGTTTGCTTCCAGCCTGCCGAGGGCTGCGGCCAATGGGCCGATGACGAAGCTGGGGAATCCGGCGAGCCGGACATTGCGTCCGCCGAGACCGAAGGCTTTCGCAAGATCGTTGCGCAGCCCTGTCATCGAGGCGGCCACCTCGTTCGCTCGGATACGAGCGAGTTGGCCGGCGGTGGTCAGTCGGATGCCGCGTGGAGTGCGGTCGAAGAGGGTGACACCGAGGTCCTTTTCCAGGGCGTTCATGTGTTGTGACAGTGCTGGTTGGGACCAGCCGAGGGCCCGGGCGGCGGCACCGATGCTGCCGGATTCGGCGATGGCGCCGAAGATGAGGAGACGTTTGGGCTCGCCAAGGTCGAGAGCCTGCTCGAAGACATTAGCCATAAGTCCAGCTTATGCCACAGCAGTGGGAACTGGGTCTACCGAAGGTGGATGATGCGCACCACACTGGAAGTAATCGTCGTGAAGTCATCGTTGAGTTGAGGAGTGGGAGTATGCGCAGGATCGGTCTGCTGGGTGGAATGAGCTGGCATTCGAGCATCGAGTACTACACGAAGATCAATGATGCCGTGGCGAAGCAGCTCGGCGGTCATCACTCGGCGCAGATTCTCCTCGATTCGTGCGACTTCGCTGATATCCGGGCCCTGCAGGAGGCCAACGATTGGGCGGGTAATGATGCGTCGCTCGTCTCGACGGCACAACGTTTGGTCGATGGCGGTGCCGAAGCTGTCGCGATTGCCACAAATCTCATGCACAAGTGCGCTCCGGCGATCGAGGCGCAGGTCGATACGCCGCTCATCCACATGGTCGATTCGATCGCGACGATGGCGAAGCGACGGGGCTATTCGACCCTGGCTGTTCTTGGCACTCGATGGACGATGCTCGAGGATTTCTACACGGGCCGACTCGAGGCGCAGGGCATCAAGACACTGGTGCCGGATGAGGCAACCTGCCTCGAGGTCGACCAGATCATTTGGGACGAACTCACCCAGGGAGTCTTCACAGACGCATCACGTGGTCGATACATCGAAATCATGAACGACCTCAAGACTCGCGGCGCGGAGGCAGTGACACTGTCGTGCACGGAGATCGGCCTGCTGGTGCCGCCGGAGGCTGCTCCTCTGCCGGCCATCGACTCCGTCGACGCGCACGTGGCTGCGATTGTGGAGTGGATGATGGCAGGTCAGAACAGACCCGTGATTCTATAGACAAATTCATTGACAACATTCAGAGCCTCTCGAATCTCAGCCGACAAAGCAAATCACCCGAAAAATCGCCCGTGTCAATTCGAATACCCTGGACATTAACTGTGACACACTTGTACCAGGAAGTTGACAATCCTATCAAATTTCACAGCGAGGACAGCAGTGATTGAGGGCATATCGAACAAGGTGGTTGAAGGAGTTCTTGGCAGAAACGTCATTAGAACCCTCTGGATGTACATCGGAAGCGTGGCCGGAATCTTCGCAATACTGGGACTGCCCCGCGGAGAAGATGGCATTCCCTTGGCAGGAAAGGTCGGCAGCTCACTGCTGCTTCCAGCCGGGTTTGAAGATGCGATGCTTAGCGTACACGAGTGGATTATCACGCAGACCTCATGGCTGAGCATGGCTACGGTACTGGCCATGAGCATCTCGATTTGCGCCACTGCATTCGGCGAGAAGCCTCGTCGACACAATCAAATACCCAATGGGCCCGCTGCAGCAACATTTCTCGTTGCCTTGATCACCTGGCAAAGCACAAACAGCGCAACCTGGGTTTCGATAGCTTCAGTCGCAGGTTTTGTAATACTAATCTGGCTTCTCTTCTTCATAAAGACATCCTTCATGGAAGGAATCATGCTGTCAATAGTGGAAATAGGTGTCGTCATATTCGGTTTACCTATAACCCTATTCGTCGCGCTCTTTGTTCCCGATTGCCACAAGGCAAATCGCGACAATCAGAAAGGAAACTAGAACAGAGCCCGCCGAATTCATCCGGTATCGTCAACTGTCAAGTTTGAAACATCAAGAGCCAACCCTGCTCCCGCATCAAAGCAGATCGTGCCGGTTCCGAATATTTTGAGCCCGTAAGCAGAATAACTGGCTCCACATAGATAAGGCTGAAACCGGGGCGTAAGACAACTGGGCCCGGGCGCAATAAAGTAGGTGTTCAAAACTCCATCATGACCCAAGGCCCCTCGTATACAACTTTAGAGCGCCCTTCCTCGACACCATCCTCTCCCTGGCCGACCTCGGACTCACCACGATCGGGCAACACCACACGAATCGTCATTTGACCGAGTTATGCCTCATCACCGATGACGACAGATCCTGCCCTGTCTGCGGGCGACGAGGACGCGTCCGGGCCACCAGGATCCGCAACCTCGCTCATCCCCCAAACGACTTGACCGCGGTGACCCTAACTTTTCGCATCCGCAACTTCACCTGCCCTGACTGCCATAGTCGTTGGTCTCAGACACCCAATTGAGCCAGCGCCGGACGGTTGAAACTCTCACCGGCAGCACGCCTGTGGGCGTTGAAGTCCGTGGTCATCGACTAGATGAGCATCCGCGCCATCGCGAAGAACCTCTCCGCCTCCTCAGAACACGGTCTACACGGTGGTGCTCCATCTTCGCCGATCCCTGCTGATCACTGATGCCTCTCGATTCGAAGGTGTATTCACGATCGGTGCCGATAAACACTGCTGGTCCCACCGAGGCATCGATACGCGGGGGCGTCATCTTCGACCTCACTCACCGACCGGCACGCCTACTCGACATCTACCTGGGCCGCTCAGCCGACATCTTCGCCGACTAGCTCGATGATTAGCGCGATCACTTCCGCGCCGGCATCGATCACGTCGCTACGGATGCCTTCGCCAACTACAAGAACGTCGCCACCGACGTGGCTCCTGAGGCAAACAAGGTCATGGACATCTTTCGCGTTGTCGCCCAGTTCGGTACGAAGCTCGATGAGACGAGAAGACGACCGCAAACCGAAATCCATGGCCGTCGAGCGAAGGCCTGTACGGGATCCGCAAAACGGTCCGCACTCGCGCCGGATTGCTCACCGCTAAGCAGAAACACCGTCTCGAGTCGGTCTTCGCTGCCGACGATCATGCTGCGGTGTTGATGAACTGGCAGTTCTACCAAGGCGCGATCGCCGCCCATGCCACCTAACCGAGCAGGGCAATAAGCTCTTGAGCAGACTCATCGACACCCTTTCCTGAACGATTCCTTATGAACCCAGAGCTACGGAGCCTGCCGACGACACTCCAGCGTCGTCGGGCCGATATTCTGGCCTAATTCGATCATCCAGAAACCTCGAACGGGCCTACTGAAGCGAACAAAAGCAAGCTCGAGCATCTGCGTTGGCATCGTACTGGGATCCCGAAACGGAGGTAACTACAACCTCCGGTCGTTGCTCCACACTGGAGGACTGGGAGGTCTCCTACAGCCCTACTCATGAAAAGCCCTTTTAACCCGTGACACTTTGAGTATTGCCTCGCAGCAATTGCTGCAATCTGACCCAGGTAATCATAATACTTTAGTAGAGGATTTCATAATAGACAGCAACGGACGAATTATCGTAAGAGTGAATTCGCGCCCGCCTTATTGGCCGTCGCTTACTAGATATAACGGCGATTCCTGCTTTTAAGCCGAATCAATCGCCCATAGATTGCGTTCAGTTTCAATAGTTCGTCGGCGTAGCTATCGTAGGTCACGACCTTCGATGTCCGAAGACATTTATTGGCAGCACGTTTGCGAAGTGGTCTTCGATACCGATTCCACAAACTAACAAGTACCTCAGGCGACTTAAGCAGCATAGAATAGCCACCAGCCATACTTTGGATTTCTACAAGTACTCTTATCAGTTCTCGCCGCCTGCCCGGCATCTGAGTAGCAAGAAGCTGGGCCCACACACCTACAGCGACGAAGATAAGCGCGACAACAATAAGGATCGGATGAAATGTACCGAGACCGATCTGCATGCTGATACCAATGCCGAAGATATATGCCGAGATGGCCATGACCCAGACGGGAGCCGGGCCAGTGGATCTCGCCCTACGAACAGCTTCATCCGCATCAAGGTATTCAAGAGCCATTTCTGCGCGACTCGACAGCCTCTCTTTTAGCCCGGATTTCAGCTCCTTCGCACTCGCTAGTTCGATCCGCACTGGAAGCTCGCCAGCCCAATATTTTCTTCTAGTCGGCGACGGGGCGTTATTCGCAATCGACCGAATAGCACCAATGAATACGGCGATCAACGGCGGCGCGACAACTATCAGAAGCTTCCCCCAAATGTCATCATTCATTACCTAGTTCCCTATTTCTCTTCCTGTCAATGTTGACAATTCCAGAGGGCTCTCGTGAAGATGTTTCATTAATCGCTGGAGTCGCCGTTGCAAACCGCACACAAGAACTCTGCATGGACTTTAAATCGCTGATCAGACGGGGGAGGCCATGCGGCAAAAGGTGCGGCAAACCTCCTACTCCATGAACCTAACCAGTGGTACTCAATCAAACTAGCTGCCGGAGCATGCTCATTAAGAAATAATCGCAATCATGATAATGCTTTCGTAGACAAGAAACTACCCAAATCAATCGAATTCACGGCCACCAACAAACCGACTATATATCTGTACTGACAATACTCATTCGCAAAACAGCGAGGTACCGCCCTCACACCAATCGAATAGCCAGATTTTGACGACGCAATTGGAAGTGACGTTAGTATATTCGGTTATCTCACCCAAGCACGAGTCGACGTGACGACTCCGACAGACCATCAGCCGCCTCGGCGATGAGGGACTCCTCTGAATCCGCACCGGCACGGACATATCGTCCGGTGAACGCGTCCAAGGTCCCCGACGCCAGCGCCAAGGCCAGGTCCGTTACCTGCGCGGGCGAGGTCCAATCATCACCTTGACGGAAATCATGCACAGGCATCGACTTCGTCATGGCCGTCTCGACGACACCGGGTGCCATTTCGAAGATGCGCAGTCCCTTGTCGTGACCGAAGTGAACAACCGAATCGGCGATACGGAACAGTGACGCCTTCGACGCCGAGTACACTGCATACGCCGGCGTGCCCTTCGCCCCCGATCCCGAGTTGAGGTCGATGATGCGGCTGGGACGGCCGGTCGCCTGGGCGCCCGCCATCAATACGGGTGCAAAGACGTTGATCATGAGCGCGACGCCGAGCACGTTCGCGTCGACGACGTCCTTGAGGCTCTCCGGATCGGCATCCCAAAGCGGCCCCTCCGTCGATTCGATGCGCCCGGCATTATTAATGAGCACCTGCAGGCGCTTGCCCGTCGACTTCTCGAGCCCAGCGACAGAGTCACGCAGCTGGTTCACTGCAGTGATGTCATCGGTGCGCAGACCGACACCGGTCACCGCTCCCCCGGTCGCCTCAGCGATCTCATCAGCAGCAGACTCTGCCTTTTCCGCCGAGGTGGCCGTCACGATCACGTCGTAGCCGGCCTTTGCGAACGCCTCCGAGAGGTGGCGTCCGATTCCGCGGGCACCGCCGGTGATGAGGGCGATCGTCTCCGACGGAACTGCAGTGGCTGTGGGGGTGAGATTCTCGGTCATGCTCTGTGCTCCTCGTGGATAGTCATCGATTCGGATAGGGCAAGGCCCGGTCGAATCACTCTAACGGTCGACCGGGCCTTGTTACTCACTGTCCTTAGCTGCGGACTTCGGCGCCGTGACGCTCGGCGGCCAGCTTCGTCGCCGCCTCGCGCATCGCCGAGGCCTCATCGGCCTTGAGCGTACGATCCGGGGCGCGGAACGTCAGGCGGAACGCCAGCGACTTCTTGCCTGCGGGCAGCTGGTCACCGGTGTAGAGGTCGAAGGTCTCGAGCAGTTCGAGCTCCTCCCCTGCACCTTCGCGCAGCGTCGCGGCCAGAGTCTGCGTCGGCAGCTCGGCATCGACGATGAGCGCAACGTCCTGACGCGACACCGGATAGGTCGACAGCGCACCGTCCCAGGCACGCAGATCCTCCTGAGCCAGCAATGCGTCAAGATCGATCTCGAATCCGACCGTCCGTGCCGGCAGGCCGAGGTTCTCGCACACCTTCGGGTGCAGCTCACCGGCGTGGCCGAGGGTCTGCCCGTCGGCAAGGACGAACTTCGCAGCCCGTCCCGGATGCCACGGAGCGATCTGATCGGCCTCGACGGTGACCTCGAGGCCGTTCGTCTCAGCGATCCGGCGGACGGTGTCGATGACGTCGGTGGCCTCGGCCTTGCGGCCCTTGCCCCAGACACCGGGCATCTCCGCATTGCCGGAGATGATGCCCGCGTAGTGGTACGGCTGATGCGGAACCGAGGCGTAGATCGCCTCGAGCTCGTCATCGCTCGGGTGGTATCCGGGCAAGTGACGCGGACCCGGACCCTCAGGCAGGCCCGCCGAGGTGGACACAAGGCCCGCCTCGAACAGCGCCACGTCCTTGGAACCGCGGCCCTGATTGCGGACGACCAAGTCGACGAGAGTCGAGAGCAGGTTGGTTCGCATGAGCGGCAGATCTTCGGACATCGGATTGGCCAGACGCACATGCTTGCGCCGCACGTCGTCGGCATCCAAACGCAGCTGATCGTCGCGTTTGTCGTTCGTGAACGGGTACGACAGCACCTCGGTGAACCCGTCGGCGGCCAGCAGGTTCGAGATCCGCCGGCGGGTCTTCTGCGCCACCGTCAGTCCCTTGCCTGCCCTGGCGGCAGGCTGGATGGATGGGATGCGGTCGTAGCCGCCGGTACGGGCGACTTCCTCGATAAGGTCGACAGCGTCGGTGATGTCCGTGCGCCAACTGGGCACGGTCACGGCCAGACGGTCCTTGCCGATGACATCGATGGTCGCGCCGATGCCCTCAAGAAGTGAGGTCACCTCGGCGACGGTGTAATCGACACCGACCAGCGACGCGACACGAGCGACCTTGAAGTCGAGCACCGTCGCCTCGGGAGCCTGCCCGACCTGCGTGGTCGCAGGGCTGAGCGTTCCGCCGCCGAGTTCGACGAGCAGGTCCGCGCACCGACGTGCGGCCACAGGCCCGAGCCTCGGGTCGACGCCGCGTTCGAAGCGACGCGAGGCCTCCGAGGACAGTTTGTGGCGACGGGAGGTGCGGGCAATCGAGATCGGGTCGAAGTGAGCGGCCTCGATGACGACATCGGTGGTCCCAGCATGAACTTCGACATCGGCCCCGCCCATGACTCCGGCCAGGCCGATGATCTTTCCACCCTTGCCAGAAGCACCAGCACCGCGATCGGTGATGAGCAGGTCTTCGGAGCTGAGTTTGCGCTCGACATCGTCGAGAGTCGTGAACTTCTCCCCCGCGGTGGCGCGGCGGACGACGATTTCGTCGCCGAGCAGCGAGGTGTCGTAGGCGTGCAGCGGCTGGCCGAGTTCGAGCATGACGTAGTTCGTGACATCCACGGTCAGGCTGATCGGACGCATTCCCGCCTGCTGCAGGCGACGCTGCATCCAGAACGGGGTCTTTGCCTGAGGATCCAGGCCGGTGACCTGAAGGGCAGTGAATTGGTCACAGCCGGTCACCTCGTTGATGGGGTTCGAATCCTCGATCGACACCGGGAAGCCATCGCCGGTGGCCGCATTGGTGAGAGCCACCTCGGCGGAACCGATATCGGTGAAGGTCTGCCCCTTCATCTGCGCATATTCGCGTCCGATGCCGCGCATCGACAGCTGGTAGCCGCGGTCGGGGGTGACGTTGACGTCGAGGGTCACCTGGTCGAGGCCGAGCAGCCGGATCGCATCATCGCCGGGCTCACCGGTCAGGCCGAGGTCAGTCAGGACGATGATGCCGTCGTGGTCCTCGCCGAGGCCGAGTTCCTTGGCCGAGCAGATCATGCCATCGGACTTGTGGCCGTAGGTCTTGCGTGCCGCGATCTTGAAGTCACCGGGCAGGACTGCTCCGGGCAGGCAGGCGACGATGAGGTCACCGGGCACGAAGTTGTGGGCACCGCAGATGATGCCGCGGCTGGGCACCTCGGGACCGGGCTGCGGGTCCTTCGGATCATCCTGGGCTTCGTTGTGTTCGGGGCCGACGTCGACGCGGCACCAGTTGACGGTCTTGCCGTTCGAGTGCTCTTCCTTGACGAGTTCGAGCACGCGCCCGACGACGAGGGGCCCGGTGATCTCGGGCCCGAAGAAGTCCTCTTCCTCGAGTCCGATGGACGCGAATTCGGCGGCGAGGGCATGGGGGTCGGTCTCGGCCGGGAGATCGACGTAGTCGGCCAGCCAGTTCAGTGGGACGCGCATATCAAGCCTTCATTCCGAAACGGGCCGAGAAGCGCACATCGCCTTCGACCATGTCGTGCATATCGTTGATTCCCTCGCGCAGCATCAGGGTGCGTTCGATGCCCATGCCGAAGGCGAAGCCCTGGTAGACCTCAGGATCGATGCCGGCGGCGCGCAGCACATTGGGGTGGACCATGCCGCAGCCGCCCCATTCGATCCAGCCGGGTCCGCCGACCTTGTTGGGGAACCAGAAGTCCATCTCCGCGCTGGGTTCGGTGAACGGGAAGAAGCTCGGGCGCAGGCGGGTCTTCGACTCCGGGCCGAACATCTCGCGGGCGAAGCCGTCGAGGGTGCCCTGCAGGTTGGCCATGGTCAGGCCCTTGTCGATGGCGATGCCTTCGATCTGGTGGAAGACCGGGGTGTGGGTGGCGTCGAGCTCATCGGTGCGGAAGGTCTTGCCCGGGCACACGACGTAGAGCGGCACGCCGCGCTCGAGCAAGGAGCGTGACTGAACCGGTGAGGTGTGGGTGCGCAGGACGAGGCCGGCCTCAGGTGGGTCGACGAAGAACGTGTCCTGCATCTGGCGGGCCGGATGGTCGGGTCCGAAGTTCAGGGCATCGAAGTTCAGCCACTCGGATTCGATCTCGGGTCCTTCGGCGACCTCCCAGCCGAGGCCGACGAAGTAGTCCGCGGCCTGTTCCTGGATGAGGCTCAGCGGGTGGCGAGCGCCGAGGCGACGCCGATCGGTGGGCAGGGTGACGTCGATGGCCTCTTCGATGAGCACGGCCGCATCGCGTTCGGCTTCGAGTTCGGCCAGGCGTGCGTCGTGGGCCTGCTTGACCTGTCCCCTGGACTTGCCGACGATCTTGCCGGCGGCGGCCTTATCGGCCTTGTCGAGTGTGCCGATGGCTCGGTTGGCGAGCGCCAGCGGGGCTTTGTCCCCTGTGTGGTCGATCTTCGCCTGCTTGAGCTCGTCGAGAGTCGTCGAATCCGCAAAAGCCTTCAGTGCCGCGTTGACGGCCTGCTTCACGGCCGACTCGTCCAAGGGGTCGAGTTGGTCTGTCATCAATGTCCTTTTGTCCGTACTTGCCCGCAGCTGAGGGGACGTCGTTTCTCTTCGTCAGCAAGTCTATCGCCTCCCCCGGCTGGGCCCAGGTCGGGTCCGCTGGGTGGGTGGGCCGCCTCGGTGCCGGTTGTGTGCGGTCGGTCATAGGGTTCGAGCCGACAAAAGCGTAGTGTCGGGCACATGACGACACAACGTGCATCAGATGTCATGATCAGAGCTCTGGAGAACGAAGGCGTCGAACGGATCTTCGGGATCCCCGGTGAGGAGAACATCGATTTCATCGACTCCCTGCGGCGGTCCTCGATCGAGCTCATCCTCACCCGCCACGAACAGGCCGCCGCGTTCATGGCCGCCACCTATGGGCGGCTCACCGGCAAGCCCGGGGTGGTGCTGACGACCTTGGGACCGGGGGCACTCAACCTGGCGACCGGGGCTGCGTACGCCCACCTCGGCGGGATGCCGGTCATCATGATCACCGGGCAGAAGGGCATCCGCACGGCCGAGCAGGCGGCGTTCCAGATGGTCAATACAGTGGCGACGATGGACCCGCTGACGAAGGTGAGCAAGCAGATCACCTCGGCGGCGATGATTCCGACAATGGTCCGGGAGGCGTTCCGCGCCGCTCAGGCCGAGCGTCCGGGACCGGTGCACCTCGAGCTGCCCGAGGACATCGCGGGGATGCCGGTCGACGGTTTCGAACTCATCGAACCGCATACGAACGGTCGGCCCGTCGCCGGGGATACCGCGATTGCGAACGCCGCGAACGTCGTCAAGGAGGCGAAGAACCCGCTGCTCATGCTCGGTGCGGATGCTTCCCGGGCTTCCTGCAGTGAGGCGCTGTCGCGTTTCGTCGCCCAGATGCGCATCCCCTACGTCACCACGCAGATGGGCAAGGGATCGGTGTCGGGGTCGTCGGATCTGTACATGGGCACGGCGGCCCTGACCTCCGGTGACTATGTCCACGACGCGATCGATGCGGCCGACGTCATCGTCACCATCGGTCACGATACGACCGAGAAGCCGCCGTTCACGATGGATGAGACCGGGCCGACCGTCGTCCACATCGGGTACCGTCCCGCCATCGTCGAGCAGGTGTATTTCCCGCAGTTCGAGGTCATCGGGGACCTGGCGCCGTCCCTGGACAAGCTCGCCGAGGTGCTCGGCGGTCCCGTGCCCACCGCCGAGGCGCTCCTGCCGATGCGCGATGAGATCCTCATCAAGATCCACGAGGGAGCCGATGAGGAACGGTTCATCCCACAGCGGATCGTCCAGGAGGTCCGCGACGTGGTCCCAACCGATGGGATCGTGGCCCTGGACAACGGCATGTACAAGATCTGGTTCGCCCGCAACTACCGCACGACCAGGGCGAACACCCTGCTGCTCGACAATGCACTGGCGACGATGGGAGCCGGGCTGCCCTCGGCGATCGGGGCGAAGCTGACCTACCCGGAGCGTCGTGTCATGGCCGTGGTCGGCGACGGTGGGTTCATGATGAACAGCCAGGAATTGGAGACCGCTGTCAGACTCGGTCTGGACCTCGTCGTGGTCATCCTCGAGGACAACGCCTACGGCATGATCCGCTGGAAGCAGGCCGCGGACGGATTCCCCGACTTCGGGCTGACCTACGGCAACCCGGACTTCGTGAAGTACGCGGAGTCGTATGGGGCCACCGGCACCCGCGTCGAGGATGTCGACGGCATCAGCGATGCCCTGGAGAACGCGTTCGAGGTCGGCGGAGTGCACGTCGTGGTCGTGCCCGTCGACTACTCGGAGAATAAGCGCGTGCTCATCGACGAGTTGGGCAAGCGGTGAAGCGCTCGGCTCACCCACAGTGAGATAAAGCCTGAAACAAGTACAGAGCCCCTGCCGACGCTATCTCGGCAGGGGCTCTGTAAGTCTTTGTCTCTGCATTGGTTGTTCGCTCATTGCGTGCGTTTGCTTTGTCGTTACGCCCTCAGCGAGCCGGCATGCCAGCCTGAGTAGCTGGTCTGACACCCCTGCTACAGAACAGGAACATCGGAACCGTCCGCCACAGTACTTCATTTCCTAGGGTGAACGTTGCCTACCGAAACCAGCAATTATGCAGGAGGAAACATGCCGAATCGCATGCCAAAGAAGATATCGGCGACGATGGTTGCCCTCGCCACTTCAGCGTCTTTGCTCATCGCCGCTCCAGCAGCAGCTGCACCCACCTATTATTGGGGGACCTCAGTCCCGGGCCCCAAGGGAAATTGTATGGCGGCGACCGACAAGAAGATTCATCAAATCAAGAAACGCGGCGGTGAGCTCGTCGAAAGTTCCATTTGCAAATTCAGTTTGGGATGGAACGATGCCACTAACCGACCAGTTGTCTACCATTCGACGAACCTTAGGTGGAGATACTGATAGAGCCAGTCAGACTCTCTACCCATGCGATTGGCGCGTTCGACATTTCGCTTTATCAGTATGCCGGTGGACGCTCAGGTGACTCGAACGGATAGCGTGCCCGGAAGTCATCAGCGATCTCGCCCATAGTTACGACCTTCACCCCGTCGTGCCCGCCGATGTAGTCCAGCAGACGTTCGAGCATGAGCAGCACCTGCGGGCGGCCGGACACGTCCGGGTGGATCGTGATCGGGAAGATCGCATAGTCGAGTTCGCGGTAGACCCAGTCGAACTGGTCGCGCCACAGGGTCTCGATATCGCGGGGATTGACGAAGCCGTGGCTGTTCGGGCTGCTCTTCACGAACAGCATCGGCGGCAAGTCGTCAACGTACCAGTTCGCGGCGACCTCGACGAGGTCGATCTCCTTGCCGTGTTTGAGCGGCTTCATCCACGTTTCCGGCGACTGCGAATAGTCGATCGGCGTCCATTCGTCGCCGGCAATGGAGTAATAGGGCACGAAATCCTTATGGCTCTGGCTGTGGTCGTAGTCGAACCCGAACTTCTGGAGCAGCTCTGGCGTGTATGCGCTCAACTCCCACCACGGTGCGACATAGCCGCGCGGCTGGCTGCCGGTGAGGTTCGTGATGAGTTCGACAGACTTCTCCATGACGATGTCTTCCTGACGGTTCGTCATTGCGACGGGGTTCTCGTGGCTATAGCCGTGGGCGCCGATCTCATGTCCGTCGTCGTGCACCATCTTGCATTGGTCAGGGAAGGTCTCGAGCGAATGACCGGGGATGAACCAGCTTGCCTTGAGATCGCGGCGTTTGAGCATCTTCAGCAACCTGGGAACTCCGATTTCGCCGGCGAAGATGCCCCGCTGAATGTCTGAGGGAGAGTCTCCCCCGCCGTAGGAACCGAGCCAGCCTGACACCGCATCGATGTCGATACCGAGTGAAACGAAAATCTCTTTGGCCATCTTGCGCATCCTCCGTCGATTCGAAAGTGAGAACGCGGACTCGCTGCGGGCGAATGCCGCGATGCTGTGAGTCTTTCACCGAAGCATGATCTGCGCAATAGGTGTCTCACCTGGTCAGAGAGCCTGAACCTCCACCAGGCGGCGCCCACTCTCACTCCACGGTGATGCCGAGTTCTGAGGCGAAGAGTTCGGCGAAGAGCATGAGCTGGGTGTCGTCGATGGTCGCTCCGCGCAGCGAGTGCACGCCGGAGATCTTGTGCGGTTCCAGTCCCCGGATATCGACGTTGCCGAGCGTGGCGCCTTCGCACTGGAAGACGCCGACACTGCTTCCTGGAAATGCGACCCGGCTGACTTTCGCTCGGTCGAGGTCGATATCGTCGATCTTGCAATCGCGGAACTCGACATCTGTGAGCTTCGACCCACGCAGGTTGAGGTAGGAGATACGGCAGTTGATGAATCGCACTTTCTCCCACACGCTGTCGTAGACAACGCCGGCACCGATCCGAGTTCCAGAGAACTCAGTGTGCAGCAGGTTGCCACGGGGCATAGTCCACGTGTCGACGCGGCAGTCCGTGATCTCCGTGCCGGAGATCCGGGCTCCGGTGAGGTCGATCGGCGCCTCGGCGTCACCGAAATTGACGTTTGACCATCGACAGTCGAGGAACGTCGCTTGGGTGGCGTCCGCCCCGGCGAGGTTGAGGTCGGTGAACTCCATGCCCTCGAGGAATTCCTCTGGTCCGGTATCGCCGAGGTAACCGGTCGCCAGTCGGCCGAGTGAGGTCTTCGGAGGGTGCGGAGCTTCGGTCGTCATGTCCTCACCGTATCGGATGCCGGTGACGCTACGTCGTTCAACAAGTAGTCGGTCTTTCGATGCGAGACAGCGTCGAAAAGCGAACTGGTCCTCGATCGACCTCGCCAACACGGCAGTTGTCACCGACCGTGGTCACACGAACTTTCGACAACACACATACGAAGAGAAGATACTGGGCTCGTGACCCCTATCTGAAATCAGCCAGTCGACTGTTCATGCTCTCCCTGATGCGGAGAAACACGTCTGCTGTAAACAGATCCTGCCAGCGAATGCGGAAGACGGCATAGCCGAGGTTCCGCAGCTTGTACTCACGGCGGCGCTCTTTCTCCATCTCGGCCCGCGGGCTGTTCCCCGTCAGGTGGTACTTTCCTTCGCCGTCGAACTCGACAATGACCTTCGCCTTCTTGTTCGCAAAATCCGTGCGCGCGATGAACTGTCCCTTCTCATCAAAGAACTCGACCTGCGGCTCGAACCCTGGCAGCGCGTACTCATGAAAACGCACCGCGCATATCGATTCGGCCACGGACTCCCGCCTTCCATCCATCAGGGTCAGCGTTGTTTCGACTCTCTTCCGCAGTGTCCTCGGCCGATGAGCTTCGCAGTATTCGGTGATCGCCCGCTCTGACACTCTGCCTTGACGAAGAGCAGCATCGAGAACTGCGACCGAGAATGCCAGCGGATAGTCACGGGCAACATCAGCAAGTGTTCTCAGCATCGACGTCACTGGAGTTCCATCGAGGACGACGATGTCGTCATCGGCCAACTCGCGTCGGCGCACCAGCATAGGAGTATGCCGCACGCCGTTCCGGGGATGGATCGCCTCCGCGAACGGGTGACTTCCCTGATCGAAGTATGGGACAGGCAAACCGTGAACAATGATGGCACTTCTGTGTGACAGCACAGTTTCCGGCGGCATTCGCCCCGTGTAGGACCGAACCAGGATCCTCAGATCTTCGTCCTGCTTTCGCATCCCGGATTCTTCAACGGGCAGGTGAACATGCTTCGCTGTGGCAAATGCCTTTATGAACTCGTGGTTGGGGTGAGAGCAGCGCTTGGCAACGGCATAGATGCCGGTTCTGACTCGCCGCAAGCAACAACCCAACGCGGTGGTGATCTGGTGGGAAGTCCACCCTACGTCGTGAAGATCGGAGGTGCTCAGGCAGATGAACATGCATACCAGCATGTGCTCTGCAGCAGCCTCAGCACAATGACTGGGTTTTCGGCTGTGGATAACTGTCTACTTGAGCACACAGACCACGAAGTTCCGCTGTTATCTACCAGGGGCGAACCCGCATCCAGCACCCAGCGAGCCCCGTTCAACCGTCAGAAGACTTTTCGATGTGAAGTAGCGTAGAAAATCGAACTGATGGTTGAACGACAGGAAAGACACCGACTGGCCCTCAGAGAAATTTCGGGTGCCGTCAGTGGTCAGAGACTCGCAACGAATGCGAAACCCACCACGAACGCATCACATCCGCTGGTTGCGCGCACTTTCGTAGATGCACACGCCGGCGGCGGTGCCGAGGTTGAGGCTCTCCGCCGAGCCGTAGATCGGCACGGCCACGGACGAATCGCACAGCTCCAGATCCTCGGCGCTTATCCCCCACGCTTCGTTGCCGAAGACCCACGCGGTTCGTGCGGTGAGATCGAGACCGGTGTCCCAGGGGTGGTGAAGATCGTGGGCTTCATCGTTCGCGTCGGCGGCAAGCACCTGCAGACCACGGGCGCGCGCCAGCTCGGTCACCTCGGACAGCCCGACTCCGGTGACGACCGGAATGTGGAAGAGCGAACCGGCGGTCGACCGCACGACCTTGTCGTTGTAGACATCCACCGACGATGAGGTCAGCACCACGGCGTCGGCCCCTGCGGCATCGGCCAGGCGAATGATCGTGCCGGCGTTGCCCGGATCGCGCACCTGTGCCAGGACGACGACGAGCTGCGCTTCCTTGTCGAGCACGGAGGTCAGCTCCACATCGAGGGTCGTGCACACGGCCACGACGCCCTGAGAACTCACGGTCGATGCGAGCTCGGTGAGCACCTCGGGGGTGACGATGCTGCACTGCATGTGACCGTGCTTTGCTGCGGAGACGAACGCGGGGTGCTCCTCAGCGGCCTCCTCGGTGATGAACAGCTCGACGACGGAGCCCTTGCGCGCCAGTGCCTCACGGACGGCCTGCGGACCTTCGACGAGGAA
>Ga0308157_10001491_pt1 | contig 47510 bp, 42 predicted proteins | sample PhyBR1_FD_201035 | JGI IMG/M metagenome (GOLD analysis project Ga0308157, IMG submission 201035) | Phyllosphere microbial communities from UC Gill Tract Community Farm, Albany, California, United States - DLSLB.R1 | ecosystem: Host-associated > Plants > Phyllosphere > Unclassified | place: USA... | reverse complement strand
TAGAAGTCGTTGCCCAGGTCGTAGTGGGCGTGGATGTTCTTCTCGCTGCCGGCGCGCGTATTGCGCCGCAGCAGGTGGCGCAGGCGGTAGGCCAGTCGGCCCCACCAGCTGCCGTAGACCATGGCCTCGATGTGGGCGCGGTTGGCAATGCACAGGCGCAGCAACGCCGCCAGATCCGGCGTATCCCAGTCGCCATCGATGTAGCCTTCGGCCAGTCCTATGTCGCCCGACTTCCAGATGCGCTCGAACATGCGCATGTCGCGCACATTCAGCGCGGCGCGCGGTGTCTCGCCGTCGGCAGCGGCGCCCGGGTGCGACGGCAGGCGCAGCAGGCGGCTGCCGGGCAGATGCAGTTCGATCTGGCCTACGGGCAGGCGCTCGAGCAGGCGCAGCACGCGCTCGGTCGCGGCCGTGGCACGGCGCGGGGCGGCCGCGGATGCTGGGGAGGCAGTGGTGGTGTTCATCGCGATATGAAGTGTTCGGGGGCCGCGGGTTTGGAGATGAAAGGCAGGCGCTTGCGCCACAGACGCAGCGCCTGCCAGTGGATGCGGGCCATCACGCCCAGCGTCATCAAGGGCATGCCGAAGAACGCGCGCCGCAGGCTTGCCGCGTCCAGCGGCTGCAGCGCCCCGCCAATGCTGGTCTGCAGCAGCGGCCCGGCGTCGTCGTGCAGATCGACACATACGCGCGTGCGCGCCGGCAGGCCCGCGGCGGCCTGCGAGCGCTCGAAACGGAAGCGGTAATGGCCTTCGATGCGGCAAAACGGCGAGACATGAAACACCTTGCGTGCGGTCTGCTCCAGCCCCCAGTCCAGGTCATCGCCGGCCAGCAGGTAGGCATGGCGCTCGCCAAAGGTGTTGTTGACTTCCACCAGCACCGCGGCCAGCGCGCCGTCGGCGCGGTGCGCATACCAGAAGCTCACCGGCTTGAACACATAGCCCAGCACGCGCGGAAAGGTGTGCAACCAGACTTCGCCGTCGGCGTCGTCAATGCCTTGCGCGCGCAGCACGCCATCGAACCAGTCCAGCGCGTCGTCGCCGCCTTCGCCATGGTCGCAGTCGTGAAAACTCATGAGTGCGCTGCGGTTGCGCGCCAGCGCCGCGCTGGGCTGGGCGCGCAGGCTGCGCAGCGGCAGCAGCAGGAAATAGCTGGGATAGCGGAACGCATGCGCGACCGGCCGCAGGCGCCGGTGCCAGACATGGCCAAGGCCGATCAGCGGCTGGGCGCAGGCCGCGCTCATGCGAGTTCCCGGGCGACAGGCCGGGGCAGGCGCCGCAGCGCCTGCATCACGCCCTGGGCCGCGTCCAGACCCGAACGCAGGCCGTCTTCGTGAAACCCATAGCCCGTCCAGGCGCCGCAAAACCAGGTGCGGCGCTCGCCTTGCAGCGCCGCAATCGTGCCCTGGGCCTGGATGGCCGCCAGGTCGAACACCGGGTGGCTGTATTCAATGCGCTGATGGATACGGCCTTCATCGATGGCGCGCGACGGATTCAGCGAGACGATCACCGGCTGCTGCCAGGGCAGCGGCTGCAGCCGGTTGAGCAGGTAGTGCAGGCAGACCTGGGCCTGGTGCGCATGCGCGCCCGCGGCGCGCTCGTAGTTCCAGGCCGCCCAGGCCGCGCGCCGATTCGGCAGCACGCCGGTGTCGGTATGCAGCACGGCGACATTGGGCTGGTAGCGGATCGCCCCCAGCACCGCCGATTCCAGCGGCGTCGCGTCCGCGCCCAGCAAGGCCAGCGCCTGGTCGCTGTGGCAGGCCATGACCAGCGCGTCAAACGCCTCGCTGCCCTGGGCAGTCTGCACCAGCACGCCCTGATCCAAGCGGCGCACGCTCAGCACCGGGCAGTTGAGCCGTGCCTGGTGCACGCCCGGGCCCTGCAGACGCGCGACCATGCGGCGCACGTATTCACGCGAGCCGCCGCGCACCGTGTACCACTGCGGCCGGTGGGTGACCTGCAGCAGGCCGTGATTGTGGCAAAAGCGCACCAGCGTCGCTATGGGAAACTGCAGCATCTGCTCGGTGGGACACGACCAGATGCTGCCTATCATCGGCAACAGATAGTCCTCGCGAAACGCCTTGCCGAAGCCGTGGCTGTGCAGGAAATCGGCAATCGGACTTTGCAGCTGCTCTTCCACCTGGGCGCGCGCCAGTTCGGTCGTGATCCGGTTGAAGCGCAGGATCTCGCCCAGCATTCCCCAGAACCTCGGCCGCAGCAGATTGCGTCGCTGGGCAAACACCGCGTTGAGGGAAGTGCCGCTCCATTCGAGGCCGCTGCGCCCTTGCGCGTCCAGGCATTGCACCGACAGCGACATCTCTGACGGCGCGCTCTCCACGCCCAGCTCGGCAAACAGCGCCGTGAGCAAGGGATAGGTGCGCTGGTTGTAGACCAGAAAACCCGTGTCCACGCCATGCGTCACGCCGCCCAGCGCCAGGTCCACGGTGTTGGCATGGCCACCGAAATGGCTGCCGGCCTCGAACAGCGTGACCTGGTGGCCCGCATGCGCGTCCGCGAGCCGCCATGCGGCAGACAGGCCGGCAATGCCGGATCCGATGACAGCGATGCGGTGCATGGTGGACTTCCTTGATGTACTTGAAAGATCAATTACTGAACTGACGAGTTCACAATATATCTGGTAAGTCTTAACTTTGCACCACAAAGTTTCAAACCTGGGGTTTCGCTCTAGAATCAGACCCATGGAAACCCGTTCATCGATCAAAGAGCAAATTCAGCGCCTGCGCCAGGAAGCCATCGTCACTGCCGTCAACCGCCTGCTGGCCAGCAAGGGCTATGACGCCATGACCGTGGACGAAGTGGCGGCCGAAGCCGGCATGGCCAAGGCCAGCCTGTACAAGCTGTTCACGTCCAAGGAAGAACTGGCGGGGGCGGCAATGGTGGGTGTGCTTGACCGTGCGCTGGCTTTTGTCGATGGCTTGCGCGCCCAGGCAGCGCAAGCCGCGCAGACCGATGCGCCGTGCTCTGCCGTGGACCAGCTGCGCGCGGTGATCCGCTGGGCCATGCAGACCCAGCTTGAAGGTGAAATGCCCTCGCTGCCGGCGCAGAACTCCAGCCTCAGCGCCTCACTGCAGTCCAACGATGCCTACATGGACCGGCTGATCGCGCTGAGCAACCGCCTGAGCATCTGGATTGCCGAAGCCCAGACCAGCGGTCAGCTCAATGCCCAGTTGCCCGCGGAACTGGTGCTCTATACGCTGTTTGCACGCGCCTGCGACCCCGTCGTGGCGCTGCTCAAGGAGTCGGGCCAGTACACCAACGCGCAGATTCTCGACTGGGTCACGCAGACCACGTTCCACGGCCTGGGCAACGACGAGCGCCCGGCGCGGCAGGCCTGAGCACCCACGCGGGCATGCGGCGCCGGATGACGGCAGCGCGGCCGCAATGTCCGCAAGATCTTCCTCCATTCATTGGCATTTGCGCCGCGCGGCGCAGGCTTGGAAAAGAGGCACGATGGCCACGCTGATTTATGTTGACGAGCAGACCGAAGGCTGGCGCCGGGTGCGCAGCGGCAAGGGCTTTTCCTACCGAACGGCCGAGGGCGGTCTGATACGCGACCGCGAGCAGCTCGCGCGCATCCGCCAGCTGGCGATTCCCCCGGCCTATACCGATGTCTGGATCTGTCCCCACCCGCAAGGCCACCTGCAGGCCACGGGCCGCGATGCACGCGGGCGCAAGCAATACCGTTACCACGCGCTGTGGCAGGAGCAGCGCAAGCAGGCCAAGTTCGAGCGCATGCTGCGCTTCGGTCGCAGCCTGCCCAGGATACGCCGCGCCGTCGAACGCGACCTGGCCGCGCGCCGCCCCGGGCTGGAAGTCGTGGCGGCAACCGTCGTGCGGCTGCTCGACCGCACTGGAATGCGCATAGGCAACGACCAGTACTCCGACCAAAACGGCTCCTACGGCCTGACGACACTCAGGAACCGCCATGCCAAGGCCAGCGCCGACGAGCTCACGCTGCACTTCAAGGGCAAGAGCGGGGTGATGCAGAAGGTGTCGATTGTCGACCGGCGCGTGGCGCGCATGGTGCAGCGCTGCCAGGAGTTGCCGGGCCAGCGCCTGTTCCAGTTTCTCGACGCGCAAAATGAATTGCAGCACCTGCGCTCCGACCATGTGAACGACTATCTGCGCGCGCTGTGCGGCGAGGAATTCACGGCCAAGGATTTTCGCACCTGGCATGCCAGCGTCTGCGCGATGGAGCTGGCGCTGAACGCGCGCTGCGACCAGGACGACGCGCAGCTGAGCGCATCGGCCATCAACGACATCGTCAAGCAGGTCGCGCAGCGCCTGGGCAATACCACCAGCGTATGCCGCAAGTTCTACATCCACCCCGAGGTGCTGAGCTTTTGCGAGCGCCAGTCGGTGGATGCGGGGCGAGCGGCGCGCAGCAAGCTGGGAATGAGCCCGGCCGAATGCGCGCTGCTGCAACTGCTCGAGAGCTGCGATCCGGTGGCGCGCAAACGGCCCGCGACCGCCGCGCTCAAGCGCTGAAACGCGACAAGGCCTTTCGTCCTATGGCGCTTGCCGGCCATAAACGCTAGGCTGCAATTTCAAGCAGATGGCGTAACCCGGGTGCACCCATGCAGCCGAATCCGCCCACCAACCTGAGGAGCACAGCAATGGATCCCGCAGAGCACCGCGCCTACGGCGTGTTCAAGCCCATCGGTCACATGGTGGTTTCTTTTCCCGATGCGGCCAGCGCCGACAACGGCCATGCGGCGCTCACGGCGCAGGGCACGGCGGCGGCCGACATCCACCGCTACAGCGCCGCGCAGATGCTGGCGCAATGCGATGAGGACATCGCCAGGGCCAGCCCCGCGGCATCGGTGGGGCAGGAACTGAACCTGGTCAAGGCCAATCGCGAACTTGCCGCCCAGGGCTTCCACTTTCTCGTGGTGCGTGTGGATAACGACGACATCGCGCGCCAGGCCGCGGATGCATTGCATGCCCAGGGCGCCGAACGCGCCCAGCTCTACGGCCGCTTCATCATCGAGGAAATGATCACCCGCGCCGCCGACATGCCCCAGGTCAAGGAATCGCCCGACAGCGGCCTGGACCCCCAGACACCTTCGGGCGAGGAAAAGGAAAGGGCACAATTGCGCCCTTCGGAATCCACGCCCTAGCCTGAAAAAAAGGCCGCCCCCGTCTTGCGGGGCCGGCCTTTCTCGGACTGACAGCGGTTATGCGTTGTCGGCGCGACGCGCCGCGTCGCGCAGTTCGCGAATCTGCAGATGGTTGCGCTTGGCACCTTCGTACTGGCGCTGCACCACGACGCGCACGTCGGCCGGCAGGTCTTGCTCCAGCGCCTTGCGATAGCGTTCCAGTGCAGCGTCTTCACCGTGCTCGGCTTCCTCCAGCATGTTCAGATCGCTGTAGCCGGCCAGCGTGCCTTTCACGGCCACCCAGCCGCGATGCGCAGCGCCGGCCAGCGTGCCACCATCGGGCGTGGAGCGCCCGCCCAGCTGGCCCACGACGTTGCGCAGTTCCTCCGCGGCCAGGCGGCAGTCCTGGGCACGCGACACAAAGGTCTGCTTGAGGCTGGCGGTGCGCGCATGCTCAGCGCTGCTGGTGAAGCCGAATTCGCCATCCTTGCAGTTTTCGATCAGGTCGTTCAGGGTCTCGATGACTTGCTTGTTGTCCATGGTGCGGTTTCCTGGTTGATTGACGAAGTGGCCCGCTTCGTGGGACGGGCCTGGTTCGCGGCATATGCCTGGTCCGCGACAAGCCTGTCGCGGGGAAACCCTATTTAACGACCCTGGCAAATGCCCTGAAGTCGGTCTAACGCCCATCTGGGGTGCGTCCTGCGCCTACACGGCGGCCCCTCAGAAACGATGCTCCAGGACCAGCTCGCAGCGCCGCCCCTCCCCGACAAACCACTGGGTGGTGGTGTAGTAGGCGGTGGTGAAGAAATACCGGTCCAGGACGTTGAAGCCGCGCAGCGTCAGCGTGCTGTCCGGGCCGACCTGCCACTGCAGCGCCAGATCGGCCGTGGTGTAGGCCGGCAGCGTCAGCCGGTTGGCGCTGTCCGCGTAACGCCGGCCCACATGGCGCAGGCCGGCGGACAGCGTCCAGGCGGGCTGAAATTTCCACCCGGCCCAGACATTGACGACACACTCGGGCACATCGACGGGCACATTGCCGTTGCGCGACACCACGGCGCCGCCTGCAGCCTCGCTGAAATCGTCATACCGCGCCTTCAGCAGCGCCACATTTGCCTCGACTTGCAGCGTGGGCCGGACCTGCATGGCCAGCGTGCCCTCCATCCCCCTGGACGAGCGCCTGCCCACCTGGGTGCGCAGCGCCGGATCGGCGGGATCGCGCGTCAGCAGGTTGTTCTTGTCTATCGCATAGGCGGCCAGCGTCGCGTCGCCCCGACCTTGCCAGAACGACTGCTTGATACCGACTTCAAGCTGCCGTCCCCGGGCGACGTCAAAGCGCGCATTGGCCGCCGACAGCATCAACAGGCCGCTGACCGGCTCCGCGGCCTGCGCCAGCTGCGCATACAGCGACAGATCGGGCCGCAACTGATAGACCGTGCCCAGGCGCCAGCCGCTGTGGGCATAGCTGCGCGTGAAGGCCTGGGTGCCCGCCGCGAGCGCGTCACGTGAAAGCCGCGCATGGTCGAAACGCGCTGCTGCGACGACCGACCAGCAATCCGTGATTTCCAGCCGCTGCTCGGCAAACAGCGCGTACTGCCGCGCCTGGTTGCGGTCGCGCGCAATGAAGGGCTGCTCGCTGAAATAACGGCCGGGATCGGGGCGGCCAGGCTCGACCGCGGCGGCGCTGCCCTGGTAGCCATTGCTGGAGAGCGTGAGCGCCGCGCGCTGGATGTCAAAGCCCAGCGACAGCTGGTGCGCGCGCCCCAACAGCATTCCCGTGAAAACCAGATCCGTGGTGTTGCCGGTCTGCGTCTGGTCATGGCCGATCTCGGTGTTGTCGGGGCGGTCTATCAGGCGGCTGGCAGCGTTGAAGAAATAGGTCTCGGCGTTGCGCCAGTGGCGCTGGCTGGTGATGCGGTACAGCTTGCTGCGTGCGATCGCGTTGTCGCCAAGCGCCCATTGCGCTGCCAGCTCGGTCCAGTGGTCATGGAACCGGATGTCGCTGTCAAGCACGTTGTAGTTGCGCTGGCGCAGCGCGCGCTGCTGCACGCCATCGATCAGCGGCACGCCGAAGTAGCGCGCCGGCGCCTGCCGGCCGCGGGCATGCATCAGCTGCAGCTGGAGATCGGGCGTCGCGTCCCAGCGCAGCGCACCTGTCGCCGCGGCATTGCGCATGTCGCCGCGCTCGACCCAGCCATGCGAGCGCTCGGCGCTCAGATCGAGACGGTAGGACCATGGCGTGCCTATCGTGCCTATCGTGCCTATCGCGCCTATCGCGCCGCCGCTGCCAAAGGCCAGCGCGCGCTGGCCGGCGCTGCCGGCCCTGGCCTGGATTTCGTTGACCACCGGAGCGCGGCTGGGCTTCTTCGCAATGACATTGACGACGCCACCGATCGCGCCGTCGCCATGCACCACCGAGGCCGGTCCGCGCAGCACCTCGATGCGCTCCACCGACCAGGTGTCAAACGGAAAGCTCACCCCCACGCCGCCATATTGGCGCGTGCCGTCGTAAAGCCGCAGCACCGCCGTCGTATCGGTGAAGCCGCGCGCCGACAGGCCGGCGCTGTTGCCCGCATGGCCCAGGCTGGTCATGCCGGTGGAGCGCGTGATCGCGTCGCGCAGCGCGCTGTCGCCACGCGACCGCAGCTGGTCGCGGGTGATGACTTCAACGCTGGCCGGCGTCGCGCGCGCGCTCAGGCCAAGGCGACTGCCGGTGGCTATCGTGCGCTCCAGCCGGTCGGCGCCGGTCGCGTGGATGGTGATGGTTTCGAGGCTGGGGACGGTCTGCGCACCGCTGGGCGCAGCGATGAAAGCCAGCGCAATCAATACCGGCAGCGGCAAAAACACCGGGCTCAAGAAAAAGGATTTCTTCATAGTTTTTTATTATTGCAAATAATATTTAATAGTTATTAAACTATGATTCCCATGGCAGCCGCTGGTCCGCTGTGTTTTCCATAAGCAGGGATAATCCGGCCATGCACCCCTTGCGCACTTCCTCAGCCTTGCTACGCCTTGGCCTGGCGTGCTATGTGCTGGTGCTGGGAATTGCGGGCGCCTCTCCTGTCGTTCATCCGCAGAGAATGGAAGTCGTCTGTACTGGCGATGGCGCGATGAAGATAGTCGCGGTGGACCACCAGGCCGGCCATCACACACTGGATTGCCTGATGTGTCTTGCGCCGGCACTGCCCGTGGTGCAAGCCTCAGGTCAGGTGCACAAGCAGCAGCCGCTGGCGCTGGCGCTGGCGCCCGTGGTCGCCGCGCATCTCACGGGCCGCAGCGGCGCACGCTTTCCGCCGCGCGGGCCCCCCGCGATCGCCTGAGCCCGCCCACGCCTGCGCAGGGTGGCGCATCGCTGCCTCTTCGCGATTGCCTGCGATTTCCGGCACCGCCTGCCTGTGGTGCCGGCGCGACGACGCTGTCGTCGCGTGGTCCCCTATGAATACGAAATTCCGATGACGACTTCCGCCCCCGAAACCCGTGCGCCCGTCCACCAGCAGCGCGCCTTTGCCGACCTCTATCGCGCGGTCTGGCGCTGGCATTTCTACGCCGGCCTGCTGGTGCTGCCGTTCCTGATCTGGCTCGCAATCACGGGCGGCATGTATGTGTTCAAAAACCATATCGACGACTTCTTTCACGCCCGGCTGCTCACGGTGAACGCAGCGGCGACGCCCGCGTATTCGCCCACGCAACTCGCGGCCGAGGCGCTGGCCGCGCACCCGGGCACGCTGATCAAATACACGCCACCCGCCGCGGCCACGCGTTCGGCCGAAGCCTTGATCGCGACCACGGGCGGCGATCGGCTGGCGGTGTTCATCGACCCCTATCGCGCCGAAGTCCTAGGCGCGCTGCCCGACGGCGGCAGCGTCGCCTGGACCCTTCGCAAGCTGCACAGCCTCAAGTACTTCGGCAAGATCGCGCGCGGCGCGATCGAGATCGCCGCGGGCTGGGCCATCCTGCTGGTGCTGACCGGCATCTATCTGTGGTGGCCGCGCGGGCAAAAAGGCGGCGTGGTCACGGTACGCGCCACGCCCGCCAAGCGCGTTTTCTGGCGCGATCTGCACGCGGTCACGGGACTGGGCGTGGGCGGCATGCTCGTGTTCCTCGCGCTGACAGGCATGCCCTGGTCGGTGCTGTGGGGCAACCAGATCAACCAATGGGCCAACGGCAACAACTTCGGCTATCCGGCCGGCGTGCGCGTGCAGGTGCCGATGTCACCACTGAAGCTGGCCGACGGCGAGACCACGGCCTGGTCGCTGCAGCAGGCGCGCATTCCCGAGTCGGGCCATGAAGGCCATGACGGTCACGAAGGGCATTCCGCGCATGCGGGCCAGGCCATGACCGATGGGCCGCAGTCGCCGTCGGCATGGACCCTCGATCAGGCCGTTGCCGCGTTCGATCGCCTGGGCCTGGCGCCCGGCTATGCCGTGCAGCTGCCCAAGGGCCCCCGGGGCGTCTATTCGGGTTCGGTCTATCCCGCCGATCTGGCCTTGCAGCGCGTGGTGCATCTGGACCAGTACAGCGGCAAGCCGCTGCTCGACATGCACTACGACGACTACGGTCCCATGGGCAGGACGCTCGAGTGGGGCATCAATGTCCACCTGGGCATGCAATGGGGAGTGTTCAACCAGGCCTTGCTGGTCGTGACCTGCCTGGCCATCGTGCTGCTGTGCATCAGCGCGGCCGTGATGTGGTGGAAGCGCCGGCCCGCGGGCCGCCTGGGCGTTCCGCCCTCGCCCGCGAACCGCAAACTGCAGGCCGGAGTCTTCGCGCTGCTGATGGTGGGCGGCGCGGTCTTCCCGCTGGTCGGTGCGTCGATGCTGGTGATGGCCTTGATCGACTATCTGGCGTTCGCGCGCCGCCCCGCCCAGGCCTGAGCCCACACCCGGTCAGCGCGCGCGAGAGCGGGCGCATGGACCGCCAGCCGCCGATGACGGACTTCATCGACGGTCAGCCAGGTATTCGAAAGCCTCGCGCCGGCCGTCGATCCGCAGTTCGCGCAGTCCACTGCACGGCGCGTGCATTTCGTTGCGGCGCCACCATGGCTTGAAAAGGGCCGCGACCCGGACCAGCGCGTCGACGAGTTCGTGGATATCGGCCTGCGGCGGCGCACGCGCGAATTCGCGGCGAAAGCTCGACAGCGTGCATGGCAACGCTGCAGCAGATCGGCGCGGCGCTGGCGCCGGCTTGGGCTGCAACCACGCCGCGGGTCTGCGGGCTGCTGTGCCCGCTGTCACGGAGCCGGGCGGCGCGCTGAATCAGCCCAGCAGATTGGCGCTGAGGCAGTCAATAAAGACCCGCAGCTTGGGCGACAGATCGCGGCTTGCGGGCCACAGTATCCACATCGCGCCGCTGTCGCCGCTGCAATCGTCAAGAAGGGTCTGCAGCCGGCCGGCACGCAGGTGCGGCGCGGCAATGAAATCGGGCAGGCAGGCAATGCCCTGGCCCTGCAGCGCCAGATGGATGCGCATTTCAACGCTGTTGCACACCAGCGATTGCGGCAGCTCGGGCGCGGCTTCATCGGGGCTGGGCGGCAGCGGCCATGCTTCGAGACGGCCCGTGCTGGGATAGCGGTAATGCAGGCAGATATGCGCCTGCAACTGAGCCGGCGTCTGCGGCCGGCCATGCGCCGCCAAATAGTCGGGCGAGGCCACCAGCACCCGCCTGAAACTGCCCAGGCGGCGGCGCTTGAGGCCGGAGTCGGTCAGCGCGCCGGTGCGCACCACCGCGTCAAAGCCCTCGCCAATCACATCGACCATGCGGTCGGAGAAGTCCAAGTCGAGTTCCACCGCCGGATAGCGGCGCATGAACCGGGCAATCACGGGCTCGAACAGGCCGCTGTGGCGCGGCAGGCTCACGCGCAGCTTGCCGCGCGGCGCTTCGCTGGCTTGGCTCAGCTCGAGTTCCGCCGCCTCGACCTCGCTCAGGATGCGGCGGCAGCGCTCGAGGAATTTCGCGCCTTCGGCCGTGAGCGCCAGCGTGCGCGTGCTGCGGTGAAACAGGCGCACGCCCAGCCGCGCTTCCAGCCGCGCCACGGCCTTGCCCACGGCCGAAGGCGATACGCCCAGCTCGCGTGCCACGGCGGAAAAGCCCAGGCGCTCTGCCACGCGCACAAAGATGCCGATGCTGCCCAGGTTGTCCATCATGGTGTCTGTTGATTTAAGACATTTCTGTCCGAAGTATTGAGCACTGTAGCCGGTTTTTCTTTCCTGCAGCCCCGCCTAAGCTTGCGCTCCTGCCCTGTTGCAGCGCCTGCGCGCTGTCGGGAATTTCTGCACACTCTCTGGCGATCCACTCTCATGTCCTCGATTCTTTCCCCTGCGGCGCGGCGCTGGCTGCAGCTGCTGGCCGCCTGCCTGACCGGCCTGCTGATTCCTCTGTGCTTCACCGGCCCGGCCGTGGTGCTGTCCGCCATCCACCTCGACCTGGGCGGCAGTCCCGCGCAGCTGGCCTGGATCATGAACGCCTACATCCTGAGCTACGGCGGCGCAATGATGGTGGCCGGCAGCCTGACCGACATCCATGGCCGCCGACGCATCTGGCTGCTCGGACTGGCCTGGTTCTGCGTCTGCACCTTCGCCATCCCTTTTGCGCCCAGCGTCGCTTGGATGGACCTGCTGCGCCTGCTCCAGGGCCTGGGCGGCGCGGCGGCGTTCGCGGCCGCGATGTCCTCGCTGGCGCCGCTGTTTGCAGGCCGGGCGCGTGCGCGCGCCTTCAGCCTGCTGGGCACGACCTTTGGCCTGGGCCTGGCGTTTGGCCCGCTGGTCTCGGGCTGGCTGGTGGAAATCAGCAGCTGGCAAGGCGTGTTTCACGCGACCGGCGCGGTCGGGCTGCTCGGCTGGCTGCTGGTCGCAACAAGTGCGGCGCGCGAGCGGCCGCCAGCCCAGGGCGGTCTGGACTGGGCCGGAGCGATCAGCTTCACGCTGGCGCTGGGGCTGTTCACCTACGGCATGCTGCTGGTGCCCGAACAAGGCTGGGGGGATGCCACGGTGCTGACCTGCCTGCTGGCCAGCGGCGCGATGTTTGCCGGCTTTGCAGCCATAGAGCGGCGCGTTGCCCGGCCCATGCTCGACCTGGGCTTTCTGCGCGAACCCGGCGTGCTGGGCGTGCAGGCACTGGCCGCGTCGCCGGCCTTTTTGTTCATCGTGCTGATCGTGCTGCTGCCCGGACGCTTCATCGGCCTGGACGGCTACGGCGCACTGCAGGCGGGCCAGATGATGGTCTGGCTTGCGGCGCCGCTGCTGGTCGTGCCGTTTGCAGCCGCGCTGCTCACGCGCTGGTTCACGCCCGGGACGCTGTCGGGCGCGGGCTTGCTGCTGGTGGCCGCGGGTCTGGCCTGGCTGGCCCAGGCATTCTCGCAGGGCGCGGGCCCGGCGCTGCACGCGCCTTTGCTGCTGATAGGCGTGGGCATAGGCCTGCCCTGGGGGCTGATGGACGGCCTGGCCGTGAGCGGCGTGGCGCCCGAGCGGGTGGGCATGGCCACGGGCCTGTTCAACACCGTGCGCGTCAGCGCCGATGGCGTGGCCATTGCGGTTGTCAGCGCGCTGCTGGCCGGCCTGATCCAGCACGGCCTGGCGGCGCGCATCGGCGCCGCGGTCTCGCCACAAGCGCTGCTGGAAGCATCGGGGCGCGCCGCGCTGGGGGAACTGCAGGCCGGCGCGGCGCTGCTGGGCCCGCATGCCGCGCTGCTGGCGCAAGGCTATGCCGAAGCCTTCATTCGCGTGCTGCAGCTGCTGGCGGGACTGGCGGCCATCACGGCCTGCGCCGTGGTTTTTCTGCTGCGCCGCCGCCAGCCCGACGCCGAAGCCATCAGCCGGCGAATCGCCGCAGAATCAATGACGCATTGACGCCGCCAAAGCCAAAGCCATTGAGCATGGCATGCTCCATGGACTGGGCGCGGGCCTGGCCCCGAACCAGATCCAGCCCCTCGGCCAGGGGATCGGGATTCTCCAGGTTGAGCACCGGCGGCACGATCTGATCGCGCAAGGCCAGCACGGTGAAGACCGCCGCCGCGCCCCCGGCCGCGCCCAGCATGTGGCCCAGCGCCGATTTCGTCGCGGTGATCGAAGGGCCCTGGCCCGTGCCGAACACCGTGCGAATCGCCGCCAGCTCGCCCTTGTCGCCCACGGGCGTCGAAGTGGCATGGGCATTCAGATGCTGGATGTCAGCGGGCTGCAGCCCGGCCTGGCGCAGCGCCGCCAGCATTGCGCGCGCCGCACCCGAGCCGTCCTCGGGCCCGGATGTCACATGGTAGGCATCGGCCGAAGTGCCATAGCCCACGACTTCGGCCAGCGGTGTCGCTCCGCGCGCCAGCGCATGGTCCAGCGATTCAAGCACCAGCAGACCCGCGCCTTCGGCCATCACAAAGCCGTCGCGCGCCGCGTCAAACGGCCGCGAGCTTGTGGCCGGATCGTCGGCCCCGGAATTCGACAGCGCCTTGGCCGCCGCAAAGCTGCCCAGCGCCACGCGATCGATGGTGGCTTCGCTGCCGCCGCACAGCGCCATGTCGGCTTCATCGGCGCGTATCAGGCGCGCGGCATCGCCCATGGCCTGGATGCTTGCGGCGCAGGCCGTGACCGGCGCGCCTATCGGGCCTTGCAGCTGGTGGCGTATCGACACCTGGCCCGCGGCCAGGTTGGCAAGAAAGGCCGGCACCGTGAACGGCGACAGCCGCTGCGGCCCCTTGCCGTCGGTGGTGCGCACCGCGTCGACAATCGTGCCGAAGCCGCCCACGCCCGAGCCTATGATGGTTGCGGCGCGCTCTTTCTGCGCGTCCGTGGGCTGCTGCCAACCGGCATGCGCCAAGGCCTGGTCGGCCGCGCCCAGCGCGAATGCCGTGAAGCGGTCCAGGCGGCGCAGTTCCTTGGCGGAAATCACGGCTTCGGGGTTCCAGCCGGCCTCGGCATCCTCTTCAAGCGAAGGCACGCGGCCCGCCACGGCGGCGCCGGTGCCGGCGCTGATCAAGGGGTCCAGCGCGCGCACGCCCGACTGCCCGGCAAGCAGCCGCTGCCAGGCCAGCTCCACGTTGCAGCCCAAAGGAGAAACCAGCCCCAAGCCGGTGATAACGATACGTCGACCCATACAACACCTTTCACGCGCCCGACCCACGCAAGACATGGGACAGACTCTATTGATGATGGCGGTCATCATAAATTATTTTTGATGACGGCTATCATCTATGTCATGAAAGTCAGCAAGACCCAAGCCGCAGAAAACCGCGCCGGCATTGTCGACGCCGCGGCGCGGCTTTATCGCGAAAAAGGCCTGAGCGGTGTCGGCGTCGCGGAGATCACGCGCGACGCGGGCCTGACGCATGGCGGCCTGTATCGGCACTTCGCGTCCAAGGATGCGCTGGCACGCGAGGCCTGCCTGCGCGCCTTCGAGTGGACCATCATGCCGCTGGACGGCCTCGAGCAGGACAGCGACGCCTCGTCCGCCGCCAGGCTCCAGGCCATGGTCGACAGCTATCTTTCCACCAGCCACCGGGACCATCCGGGCGAAGGCTGCCCGGCGGCGGCGCTGGCCACCGACGCGGCGCGCGCCGGCCCTGAAATGTCCAAAGTGTTTGCCCAGGGGGTGGAGCGCAATATCCAGCGTTTCATGCGCGTGCTCGAAGGCGAACCCGCGCCAAAGCGCGCCCGGACCATGGTCATGCTCAGCAGCATGATTGGCGCGCTGGTGCTGGCGCGCGCGACCGCGGCCGGCAATCCCGCGCTGTCGGCGGAAATCCTGCAGACCCTGCGCGAACATCTGGTGCCCGACGCGCCGCGCTGAAAAGCACTGCCGGCGCGCCGCAAGACCTTTGAAAAGTAGCGGAAAAGACCAAAATCCGCTGCAAATGTAAACTCGCGCCCGGTTCCTGCACCTCCAGCCCCACTGCTGCCCCTTCCCGTCTTTTCTTCTCGGATCACCCCATGGCGGCGCCGCCGGCGGGTTCCTGCCCGCCCATGGACCGCCCCGTCACTCCCCACTCTTGCTCGCCAGCCGCTGCCGGCGGCAGCGCCCATCACTCCTTTCTCAAGGCCTTGCTGGCCCTGGGCGTGGGCGGCTTCAGCATAGGCACGGGTGAATTCGTCATCATGGGACTGCTGCCCGATGCGGCCCAGGAACTGGGCGTTTCCATTCCCACTGCGGGCCATCTGATCAGCTCCTATGCGCTGGGCGTGGTGATCGGTGCACCGGTGCTGGCGGTGCTGGGCGCACGCATGCAGCGCCGCCAGTTGCTGATGGCGCTGATGCTGCTCTATGCGATCGGCAACTTCGCCAGCGCCATGGTGCCGGGCTATGCCAACATGGTGCTGATGCGTTTTTTCAGTGGCCTGCCGCATGGCACCTACTTCGGCGTGGCAGCCCTGGTTGCCGCGCATCTCGCGCCGCCCGGACGACGCGCCCAGGCCGTGGGCTACGTCATGCTGGGGCTGACCATCGCCACGCTCGTGGGCGTACCGCTGGCCGCCGGGCTGGGACAGTGGCTGGGCTGGCGCGCCGCCTTTGCGCTGGTGGGCGCCATCGCGCTGCTCGCCGTGGCCCTGGTCTGGCGCTGGATTCCCGCGCTGCCCGCACCCGAGGGCGCGAGCCCCTGGCGCGAACTGGGCGCGCTGCGTTCCAAGCAGGTATGGCTCACGCTGGGCATTGCCGCGATAGGCTTTGGCGGCATGTTCTCGGTATTCAGCTATGTCAAGCCCACGCTGATGAGCCTTGCGGGCCTGCCCGAGCAAGGGGTGCCCTTGGTGCTGGCGCTGTTTGGCGTCGGCATGGTGGCCGGCAACCTGGTCGGCTCGCGCCTCGCCGACAAGGCGTTGATGCCCACCATAGGCGGCATGCTGGTCTGGTCGGGTGCCGTGCTGCTGCTGTTTTGTTTCACGGCCCACCACCTGTGGCTGGGTTCATTCAATGTGCTGCTGGTGGGCACCGCCGTGGCACTGGGCCCGGCCCTGCAGATACGGCTGATGGACGTGGCCGGAGAGGCCCAGACCCTGGCCGCGGCGCTCAACCATTCGGCCTTCAACCTGGCCAATGCGCTGGGCGCCTGGCTGGGCGGAATCACCATCTCCATGGGCCTGGGCTGGGAATCCACGGGCTGGGTCGGCATGCTGCTGGCGCTGGGCGGCCTGGTGATCTTCGGCTTTGCCTGCGCCGACAAGAAGCGCCGGGGCTGAAGGCGCGGGCAACTGCGCATCAGGCCCAGAAAAGCCGCTGCAGCATCCACAGGTTGAGCAAGATCACCACGGCGGCGCAAGCCCACAGCGCGACGGTCATCCTGGGCCCGAAGCACAGCTCGCCCAGCACCTTGCGGCGCGTGGTGAACAGCAGCAAGGGCACGATGGCAAATGGCAGTTGCAGGCTCAGCACCACCTGGCTGAAGACCAGCAAGGCGCTGGCGCCGGCGCTGCCATACCAGGCCGTGGCGATGACCGCGGGAACAATGGCAATCAGCCGCGTCAGCAAGGCGCGCAATGCGGGCGACAGCCGTATCTGCAAAAAGCCTTCCATCACGATCTGCCCGGCCAAGGTACCCGTGACCGAGGAGCTCAGGCCCGAGGCCAGCAGCGCCACGCCAAACACCGCGCTGGCCATGCCCACGCCCAGGAGCGGCGACAGCAGATGGTAGGCCTGCGAAAGCTCGGTCACCGGGGCCTGGCCGGGGCGGTTGAACGCGCCGGCGGCCACGACCAGGATGGCGGCGTTGACAAACAGCGCCAGCCCCAGCGCCACGGTGGAATCGAGCGTTGCATAGCGTATGGCCTGGCGCGTGCCGGCAAGGCTCCTGTCGTGCGCCCGGGTCTGCACGATGGCCGAATGCAGATAGAGGTTGTGCGGCATCACGGTGGCGCCGACGATGCCCACGGCCAGGTAAAGCATCTGCGGATTGGTCACGATTTCCGCGCGCGGAACAAAGCCCGACAGCACGGCGGCCAGCGGCGGATGCAGCCAGACCAGCTGCGCCGCGAAACACACGCCTATCAATGCCACCAGGCCTATGACCACCGACTCCAGGCAGCGGAAACCGCGGCTTTGCAGCGCCAGTATCAGCATCACATCGATCACGGTGATGCACACGCCCGCAATCAACGGCAGGCCGAACAACAGGTTCAGGCCTATGGCCATGCCCAGCACTTCGGCCAGGTTGCAGGCCACGATGGCGACCTCGCAGAAGAACCACAGCAATAGATTGATGGCCGGCGGGAACTGCTCGCGGCAGGCCTGGGCCAGATCGCGCCCGCTGGCCAGGCCCAGCCGCACGGCCGCCGCCTGGAACAGCATGGCCATCAGGTTGGAGGCAAAGATCACGGCCAGCAACGCATAGCCGAACTGCGAGCCGCCGGCAATCGAGGTCGCCCAGTTGCCCGGGTCCATATAGCCCACGGCCACCATGTAGCCCGGGCCGGCAAACGCCAGGGCGCGCCTGGCGTTGAGCGTCGCGCCTGCGCCGCGCGGCACCGGGACGCTGCGGTGCACCTGCGGCAGGCTGGGGAAGGCCTTGGCCTGCGGCACGGTGGAGAAATGGGTGGCAAGCGGCGCGCCGTGGTCCATGAAGATCTCTCCTTGGCGGAATATCGGCGGCGCCTAACGCGCACTTGTGCTGTGCTCGGCGGCGCCCTGCGCGCCGCAAGCCAGGGCAATCATGTCCATGGTGAGGATGGTGGCACCGGCCAGCAGGATCAAGCTGCCAACGCAGCGGCGCGCGATGGTGGCGGGCCGCAAACGCCGCGCCACCGTCTTGTGCGAGAAAGCCATGGGAAACTCCTTTTCTGCCAACGCGTGTCTGTCGTCGCCCCAGGCCCGCCCGCGCCATGGCGGGCCCTAAGGGTGATCAGGCGTAGGCGCTGCTCATTGCCAGCGAACCATTGACACCTGCGGGGAAGAACCCGCCCTTGCCCACCGCATCCTTGTTCAGATAGACGATGTTCAGCACGTCGCCAGGCGAGCGGCTGTAGGCAATGCCATTGGCGTCCAGCGGCACGATGTTGGAGGTCGTGGCGTCTCCCGTGATGCCCTGGTCCACATCGGTGGCGCCGTCAAGGCTGTCGCGCGCGTTCGAGATCGCGCCCGCCGCATCGCGCAGCGCCGGCGCCGCCAGCCCCTTGGCGTACAGCACGGTGCGCACCAGCCCGGCGTGATAGGCCTCGGCCGCCAGAATGCCGGCGGCGGCTTCCAGATAGGTCTTGTTGGTGATCAGCGGCGCCGCGCCCTTGTAAGCCGTCACGCCCACGTCCTCGAAAATGAACGCGCCCAGCAGGAAGTTCTCGTCGCTCGCATAGGGGTCGAAAGCCACGCCCGGCCCCACCAGGCCCGCGGCGCGCGCCGCCACGGAGAACGCGCCGTTCGGATCCGTGCCGCCAATGTCGATGCGCGGCTGCGCAACGGCGGCCGAGCCCAGGGCCTTGCGCAGAAAAGCCACATGCGCAATCTCGTCCTCGGCGATTTCCTTGGCGTACTGGGCAACCACGGGATCGCGAAAGGACACGGCGCGCCCGCCGATCACCGCCCCCTGCGTGCCCGCGCCGCCTTGCAGGTTGGCCGCCAGGCCCGTGCCGAACACCGCATAGTGATAGAACTGTGACTCGAGATACTCCAGGTTGAGCGCGAAGTTCAATATCTCCTCATCGGTGGGCCCCGATGCCTGGGCAATCGCATCGCCGCCCCCGCCGCCGCAGGCGGTCAGAATCGCGCCGCCGGCCATGCCCACGGCCACCCCGCCCGTCTTTCTGAAGAAATGGCGCCGGTCCTCCAGCTTCTGCGCCCGTTTTTGCAAGACACCTATCAACACTGATTCGTCGGACATGGAAATTCCTCTCGATTCGCGTCAAACGCGAGTACCAACGTGAGAATGCGCCCGGCTGAGAGCGCACGGTGTGGCAAGAAGTGGCCTCGTTGGAAAGAAGAAGCCGACATCCCTTGCTGTCAGTGGGTACGCAGCAAGGGAGGCAATTGGATTCACATTTCTTGAAAAATCTTTGCGATCGCGCAATTCTTCGACGCCGCGGGTGCAAAGCATGGCCGTGCGAAAAATTCTTGAATCCAAAGCCTGTGGGTGCTGCGTATTCATTGCAGCCGAAACGCTTCGGCGTCCACCCCACCTCAAGGAGCTTTCCATGACAACGACCCAAACCACCCGCAAGATCGCCTCTTTCAGCCTTGCCCTCGTAATGTCTGCCGCTTCCGTCGCGGCAATGGCGGATGTGATGGTCGGCGGCGCGGCCATGCTGCCGTCCAGGGACATCATCGACAACGCCGTCAACTCCAAGGACCACACGACGCTGGTGGCAGCGGTCAAGGCCGCAGGCCTGGTCGACACGCTCAAGAGCCCCGGCCCGTTCACGGTGTTTGCCCCCACCAACGCCGCCTTCGCGGCCCTGCCCGCCGGCACCGTGGACACCCTGCTCAAGCCCGAGAACAAGGCCACGTTGACGAACATCCTGACCTACCACGTGGTGGCCGGCAAATGGGACGCCGCGGCTCTGTCCAAGATGATCAAGGACGGCAAGGGCATGGCCAGCATCAAGACCGTCAGCGGCGGCACCCTGGTGGCCAAGTCCAGCGGCTCCAAGATCATGCTCAGCGATGAAAAGGGCGGCACGGCAACGGTGACAATTGCCGATGTCTACCAGTCCAATGGCGTGATCCATGTGATCGACAAGGTGTTGCTGCCCAAGTAAGTCCACGAAAAGCAAGAAGCCCTGCAAATCACCTGCGGGGCTTTTCAAAGCTCATGCCAGGGCATGGGGCAGCTGCGGGCAGTTGCCCTGCTCGAACTTGTCCCACAAGGCGGTCTTGAACCAGGCGGGCATTTCATCGGACTTCATTTCAGTTTCCACGCCCTCGGTGACTTCCGCTACCCAAAGACGATCGGAGTCCGAGTTGTCGAAGATGCAGGCCCTGTCCGCAAACATCAGCGCGCAATAAAAAACCCCGCAAATCAATGACTTGCGGGGTTTGTCGACCCCATGCAAGCGCATGGGGCAACCGTCCGAGCTCAGACGTTGAACAGGAAGTTCAGCACGTCACCGTCCTTGACCACATATTCCTTGCCTTCGGCGCGCATCTTGCCCGCGTCCTTGGCGCCCTGCTCGCCCTTGTAGGCGATGAAGTCGTCAAAGGCAATGGTCTGGGCGCGGATGAAGCCGCGCTCGAAGTCGCCGTGGATCACGCCCGCGGCCTGGGGCGCGGTGGCGCCGACGGGCACGGTCCAGGCGCGCACTTCCTTCACGCCGGCGGTGAAGTAGGTCTGCAGGCCCAGCAGGCTGAAGCCCGCGCGGATCAGGCGGTTCAGGCCGGGTTCGTCCTGGCCCATCTCGGCAAGGAACATGTCACGATCCTCATCGCTCATTTCCGACATCTCGGCTTCCATCTTGGCGCAGATGGCAACCACGGGCGCGCCCTGGGCGGCCGCGTATTCCTTGAGGCGGTCAAGCAGCGGGTTGTTCTCGAAGCCGTCATCGCTGACGTTGCCGACAAACATCGCGGGCTTGGCAGTGATCAGGCAGAACTGCTTGAGCAGCGGCGCATCTTCCTTGGAGACCGGCACCACGCGCGCGGGCTTGCCTTCGTTGAGTGCGGCCAGGATGGGCGTGAGCAGGGCAACCAGCTTGGCGGCGTCCTTGTCGTTGCCCGACTTGGCGGCCTTGCTGTGGCGGTTGAGCGCCTTCTCGACGGTGGCCATGTCGGCCAGGCACAGTTCGGTCTGGATGACTTCGATGTCGGAGATCGGATCGACGCGGCCAGCCACGTGGATCACGTTGTCGTCCTCGAAGCAGCGCACGACGTTGACAATGGCGTCGGTTTCGCGGATATGCGCCAGGAACTGGTTGCCCAGGCCTTCACCCTTGCTCGCGCCCGCGACCAGGCCGGCAATGTCGACGAACTCGACAATCGCCGGAACAATGCGCTCGGGGCTGATGATCTCGGCGAGCTGGTTGAGCCGCGGATCGGGCACTTCGACCACGCCGGTATTCGGCTCGATGGTGCAGAAGGGATAGTTTTCGGCCGCAATGCCGGCCTTGGTCAGTGCATTGAAGAGAGTGGACTTGCCCACATTGGGCAGGCCCACGATGCCGCATTTCAGGCTCATGGCAGGGCTTTCTGGAAATCTGGGGACAAACCCGGCATTTTAGGGCTTGGTGCATATCCCTGCCAGCCATGCCTGCTGGGCATGGCCGGCCGCCGGGCTGCGCGCCGTGACGTGCATCAGAATGCGTGCGACATTCCCACGCCGAAAGCGGTGCGCGATTCCACATGGGCGTCGCGCTTGTGGCCCAGGCTGGCGTACAGCGTGGTGCGCTTGGACAGCGCGTAGTCGGCACCCACCGAGACAAAGCGGTTGGTGTCCTGGTTCAGGCGCTGGTGGCCATAGCCGGCCTTGAGCGTGGTCGCACCCAGGCGATAGGTGCCGCCCAGCGTGGACGCGCGCGACCTGGCGTCGGCGGCCCGGGCGCGGCTCACGTCGTGGGCCAGCATCAGCGTCGCATTGCCGAAGCTGTACTTGCCGGCAAGAAAGCTGTTCCTGTCGCCCATGCTGTTGCGCTCCACCGCCGCCATCGCGGCCACCGCCTGCTGGGCATATTCCAGCACCGCGGAATACGGCCGGCCCGTGGCGCCCAGCGCGGTCTGGCGTTCGGGCGAGCCGCTCAGGCGCAGCGTGAAGCCGGCGATCTTCGGCGAATCGTAGAACACGCCATTGTTGAGCCGGCCATAGTCGGCCGTGCCGTTGTTGCCAAAAGGGTCGCTGGGTGTGAGCGCATGCCACTGGTACCAGGCCGGCGAGGCAATGCGGTTGAAGTTGCCCCAGGGATCGAACTTCCAGTCCTGGGCCCACATGGCCGTCAACGCCCGGCCCACGCGCAGCGTGCCCCAGCTGCCTTGCAGGCCGACGGTGGATTCGTCATGCCAGAAGGGCTTGACGCCCGCGCCTTCGGTGTCGCCGGCATCGAGTTCCAGGCGCGTGCTCAGGCGAAACACGGCTTTCAGGCCGCCGCCCAGATCCTCGAAGCCCGAGATCGCCACATTGCTGCGCTGTATGGTGCCCAGCTGATTGACGCCGTCGAAACCGCGATAGACGCCGGCATCGAGCAGGCCGTTGATCGATACCGAGGATTGCGCCCAGGCGGGCGCGCAGGCCGCAAGGGTGCCAAGGACTGCACAGGCCAGAAGCCGGGGTGGGTTGCAGCGCATGATGAATTCTCCTTTGGTCGTTCGCCTGACGCGTGCCGGTCCCGGCCTTTTCAAAGGGCGCAAAGCTAGCGCTTCGCGGCGCTGGGCAGGCGTGGGCAGACGAATGGAATGGAGGCAGTTGCCTCGTTGATGGCCGGGCCCGCGCGCCATGCGCGCTTGCCGGCCGGCAGAAAGCTGCTTTGCATGCTGTGAGGCCCTGCAAGGGCCCTGGCAGCGGGCAAGCGCAGCAGCGTCGAGAAAGCCGCGCACGGCCGTGGAATGAAATACCGGATGGCCTCTTCCTGGCCCGCGCGGCCCTGGTGCGAACATTCTATTCACCGCGTGGCGCGCGCGCCGATGAAAAACCCCGGGATGCCGTGCGCGCAATTCAGGGGAACGTTCTGCGCCCGGGCCGGTCTATACAAGCCATGCCACTGCTTTTGCGGTGCCGCGCGCATTCTGCGCCCGGCACCCAGGAATGCACAGCCTCCTACAATCCCCCACATGGCGCAAACCTTTGATATCTGTATTCGTGGGGCCGGCATCGTCGGCCGCACCCTGGCCCTGTTGCTTGCCCGTGAACGCCTGCGCGTCGCGCTCGTGGCCTCGCCCACGCCGCCCGCGGGCCACCACGATGTGCGCGCCTACGCCCTGAACGCGGCTTCGCGCCAGCTGCTTGAATCGCTGCGCAGCTGGCCCGACGCCCAGCATGCGACGGCGGTGCGGCACATGGAAGTGCATGGCGACCTCGACGGCAATGTGCATTTCGATGCCCAGGCCCAGGACGTCGAAGCGCTTGCCTGGATTGTCGACGTGCCGGCGCTCGAAGCCCGGCTGGGTGAAGCCGTACGCTACCAGCCGCTGGTCGAGGTGGTCGACGCACCCGTGGCCGCGCCGCTGACGGCTGTCTGCGAAGGCCGGGCCAGCCGCACGCGCGCCGAGTTCGATGTCGATTTCGCCGTCGTGCCCTATGGTCAGCATGCGATTGCCACGCGCCTGCATTGCGAGATTGCGCACGGCGAAAGCGCGCGCCAGTGGCTTGCGCCCGAAGGCATTCTGGCGCTGTTGCCGCTGGACGGCCCGCAGGGCCAAACCGTGGCCGTGGTCTGGTCCATTGCCCAGGAGAACGTCGATACCTGGATGAACGCCAGCCCCGAAGCATTCACGCAAAGGCTTGAAGACATCAGCCAGGGCGCGCTGGGCCGCCTCACGCTGGCCAGCGAACGCCTGAACTGGCCGCTGCAGCAGGCCGTGGCCGACCGCTGGAGCGGTGTCTCGCCAGACGCCCGCAGCTGGGTGCTGGTGGGCGACGCCGCCCACAACGTCCACCCGCTGGCCGGCCAGGGACTCAATCTGGGCCTGGGCGATGCGCAGGCCCTGGCGCGCGTTCTGCAGGAGCGCGACGCCTGGCGCAGCACGGGCGACAGCCGGCTGCTGCGCCGCTACGAGCGCGAGCGCAAGGCCGCGCTCGCTCCCATGGGCCTGGCCATGGATGGCCTGCAGCAATTGTTCACGCGCCGCGAGGCGCCGTTGCAGGCGCTGCGCAACTGGGGCATGAAAGGCTTCGAGCACAGCGGCCCGATCAAGAACTGGATGGCCCGCCAGGCCATGGGACTCGGGGCCTGAACGCGCGACGCAGGCCCCTGCCTGCCGCGCCCGCCCCTCAATGACTACGGAACACCTGCTATGAAACTGATTTTCTCCCTGCTGGCCTCTGCTCTTTTGTCCGTCGGCATGACGGCCCAGGCCCAGGACGCCGGACTGCGCAAGACGCTGACCGAACGCATTCCCCAGCTCGACAAGATCGAGGAAGTGCGGCCCACGCCCATGGCCGGCCTGTTTGAAGTGCGCATAGGCACCGACCTGTTCTATACCGATGCCAAGGGCAACTACCTGATCCAGGGCGAACTGATAGACACCAAGGCGCGGCGCAACCTGACCGAAGACCGCATCAACCAGCTGACATCGGTCGACTTCGCTGCGCTGCCGCTCAAGGATGCGTTCACCATCGTGCGCGGCAACGGCGCGCGCAAGATGGCGGTGTTCGAAGACCCGAACTGCGGCTACTGCAAGCGCTTCGAGCGCGACCTGCAGAAAGTCGACAACGTCACCATCCACCTGTTTCTCTACCCCATCCTGAGCCCCGATTCGGCCGAGAAATCGCGCAACATCTGGTGCGCCAAGGACCGGGTTCAGGCCTGGCATGACCTGATGCTGCGCGACAAGGCCACGCCGCCGGCCAGCTGCGACACCGCGGCGCTGCAACGCAACCTGGCGTTTGGCCGCAAGTACAAGATCACCGGCACGCCGACGCTGATCTTTGCAAACAACGCCCGCGTGCCCGGCGCGATCAGCGCCGCCGACGTCGAGAAGCACCTCTCGGCCCAATGATCGCCGGGCGCGCCCCGCGCCCTGCGCCCTTCCCTTGTGCGGCTCCGGGCACGGCATAGCCTGCGTCCAGGGCCCAGCCCTGAACCATCACGCCATGCCCACCAAGCACCCAGCCGCCCCCACCCTTGCCGCCGACGTGCATTACCACGTCAGCGCGCATGACCTGCATGCCCGCCTGTTTGCGATCGAGCTGCGCGTGCAGTCGCCCGCCGCGCAGCAGCAGGTCGCGCTGCCGGTCTGGATTCCGGGCAGCTATCTGGTGCGCGAGTTCTCCAAGAACCTCCAGGGCCTGCAGGCCACGCAGCACGGACAAAGCGTCGCCCTGCGCCAGCTCGGCAAGCAGCGCTGGCAGATCGACTGCGTGGCCGGGGCGCCGCTGACGCTGAGCTACCAGGTCTGCGCCTACGACAACTCGGTGCGCACCGCCTGGCTCGATGCGCAGCGCGGCTTCTTCAACGGCACCAGCCTGTGCCTGCGCGTGCTGGGCCAGGAAGACACGCCGCACAGCCTCGAAGTCGCGGCCACGCAGGCCACCGCCGGCTGGTCCATTGCCACCGGGCTGACGCCGGCGCGCATCGACGACCAGGGCTTTGGCCTGTACCGCGCGGACAACTACGACGAGCTCGTCGACTGCCCCGTGGAAATGGGCTGTTTCTGGAGCGGCTTCTTCGAGGCCGGCGGCGTGCGCCACCAGTTTGTCGTTGCCGGCGCGGCCGAATCCTTCGACCACGAACGGCTGCTCGAGGACAGCCGCAAGATCTGCGAAGCCGCAATTGCCTTCTGGCAAGGTGCGCCGCACAGCCGCTATGTGTTCATGCTCAATGTCGTCAACGACGGCTATGGCGGCCTCGAGCACCGCAATTCGACGGCGCTGATCTGCGGCCGGCGCGACCTGCCGCGCCTGGCCGACGGCAAGACCAGCGATGGCTACACGACGCTGCTGGGCCTGATCAGCCACGAATACTTCCACACCTGGAACGTCAAGCGCCTGCGCCCCGATGCGTTTGCGCGCTATGACTACGACCAGGAAAACTACACCGAGCTGCTGTGGTTCTTCGAAGGCTTTACCAGCTACTACGACGACCTGCTGCTGCTGCGCGCCGGCCTGATCGACGAGGCGCGCTACCTCAAGCTGCTGGGCAAGACCATCAACCAGGTGCTGCAGACGCCGGGACGCGCGGTGCAAAGCGTGGCCCAGGCCAGCTTTGACGCCTGGGTCAAGTACTACCGCCAGGACGAGAACACGGCCAACAGCACCGTGAGCTACTACACCAAGGGCGCGCTGGTCGCGCTGTGCCTGGACCTGAGCCTGCGCCGTGACGACCGCAGCACGCTGGACGCCGTGATGCGCGCGCTGTGGCAGCGCTGCGCGGCCGGCCCCATGGGCGAAGCCGATGTGCTGGCCGTGCTCGAGCAGCTTGCGGGCCGCGGCTTCGCCACCGAGGTCGTGCAATGGGTGCACGGCACGCAGGACCTGCCGCTGGCCGAGCTGCTGGGCGCGCATGGCGTGCGCCTGCAGGCCGAGCCGCCCCAGCCCGCGCAGCGCCTGGGACTGCGCGTGCAGGAGAACCACAGCGTGCAGATCAAGGCCGTGCTGCGCGGCGGCCTGGCCGAACGCGCGGGCTTCATGGCCGGCGACGAATGGCTGGGAATCGAACTGGCAAGCGGCGCGGGCTGGCGCCTGGCCAAGCTCGAGGAACTGGCGTTGTACGCCGGTCAGGCCGGCGCCATCACGGCGCTGATCGCGCGCGATCAGCAGCTGCTGCGCCTGGCGCTGACGCTGAGCGAGACCGACGCCCCCGCGGCCAACATCGGCCTGGCCATCACCGACAACGGGCTGGCGCGGCGCTGGCTGCGCGATGAGCCGGCGGTCACGGACGAAGTGCTGCCCTGACCCGCGCTGCGCCCCAGGCATCGGCAGGAAGCGGTGACAGCCCGCCTGCCCCGCCTTGGGTATAGTGGCAACACAACTACTACCGGAGATATCCCCTTGGCCTACGAAATGCTGGAAGTTCGCACCGAAGCCGACAAAGTCGGCGTCATCACCCTCAACCGCCCCAAGCAGCTCAATGCCTTGAACGAACAGCTCATGACCGAGCTGGGCGCGGCGCTGCAGGCGTTCGATGCCGACGGCAACATCGGCTGCATCATCATCACCGGCAGCGAAAAGGCCTTTGCCGCGGGCGCGGACATCGGCGCGATGGCCAACTACAGCTTCGTCGATGCCTACAAGGGCGACTACATCACGCGCAACTGGGAAGTCATTCGCAGCATACGCAAGCCCGTGATCGCGGCGGTGTCCGGCTTTGCCCTGGGCGGCGGCTGCGAGCTGGCAATGATGTGTGACTTCATCATTGCCGCCGACAACGCTCGCTTCGGCCAGCCCGAAATCAAGCTGGGCGTGATTCCCGGCGCCGGCGGAACGCAGCGCCTGCCGCGCGCCGTGGGCAAGGCCAAGGCCATGGACCTGGCGCTGACCGGCCGCATGATGGACGCCACCGAAGCCGAGCGCGCAGGCCTGGTGAGCCGCGTCGTGGCTCTTGACAAGCTCATGGACGAAGCCCTGGGCGCGGCGCTGCAGATCAGCGATTTCTCGCAGATCGCGGTGATGGCGGCCAAGGAATCGGTCAACCGCGCCTTCGAGAGCAGCTTGAGCGACGGCGTGATGTTCGAGCGCCGCCTGTTCCACGCGCTGTTTGCCACGCAGGACCAGAAGGAAGGCATGGATGCCTTTGTCAACAAGCGCAAGGCCAACTTCACGCACCAGTGAAGCAGAAGATTTTTTGCAAGAAAAATTCCTTGAGCCGTGTGAGACGGCGTTTTTTTGCATATAATTGCTGGCTTCGGTCGTATAGCTCAGTCGGTTAGAGCGCAGCATTCATAATGCTGATGTCGCAGGTTCGAGTCCCGCTACGACCACCAAACAGGAAACCGCAGTGCTTGCAAAAGCACTGCGGTTTTTTCTTTGCAGCAGCGAACTTTTTAAGTTCCGTTCGACTTGCGCAGGAAAATTCCCACTTTGCTGCCAAGGCAATTCCTTGCTATATAATTTCGGGCTATCGGTCGTATAGCTCAGTTGGTTAGAGCGCAGCATTCATAATGCTGATGTCGCAGGTTCAAGTCCCGCTACGACCACCAAATACAAGCCCCAAGCGCGCAAGCTCTTGGGGCTTTGCTGTTTGCAGCGGCCGCACTTTGCCCCTGCCCTTTCAGGACCGACCGGGTCAACGTTCAAAGCCCGGGCGGCCCACAGATCAAGTGCTTGACTCCCATCGACGAGTTCATGCGGCATTGCCCTGGCTCGGCGGCAATCAGACGGTCGACCACCGCCCCCGCGTGCCTTGGCATCGGCAAGGCGTCACCACCGCTTTCCTGGATTTCGGCCCGCATCCCTTTCCCGAGCCTGCGCTCAGCCACAAGACTGCGCGCTCGCATGTGCGGCGCTCCCCGGTTCAATGCGGAACCCTTTGGCGGCACTGGTTACAGAGCCTAAGAGCGCCCCACAGAACCCAGCAGACTGGCGTTGCACAGGAGGTGCGGCCGGCAAGGTGCGGCCGGCAAGGTGCGGCCGGCAAGGCGTGCTGCCGCAGACCGGGCAACGGCGTCTCAAGGGTTCTATTAGGCAATCCAGGCACAGGCAACACGAGCAGAAAGCAGGCCTGGCTGGGAGGCAGATCTGCAGAGGTGGAACGCTACTGTTTCAGCCTTGAACAGAACTTCCAGAAGCGGATGGCAAGAATTTCAATGGGTCTCCAGTCAAAGGAATAGACATGCGCATGAATCGTAGAAATATCATCAAGTTTGGCTGCAGCAGCATCGCCGCGCCCGTTCTTCTGGCGGCTTGCGGCGGTGGAGATGATGAGCAAAATCTTGAGATTGATGAGCCAGACATTGTCACTTCTCCAGGGGAACACAACCTGGCCCACACCCCGGAGCCTGAAGAATTCGATCCATCGCAGATTTTTCTAGATGCCCCAGGGTTCATCCGAGCCCAGGTTTTCTTCGGCGACACACCGCAAGCATCCGCGAAAGTCACGATCTATGATGCCGACCTCAAGGTCCTTCACGAAGGACTCACGGGCGAAGACGGCTACCTGCAGACACAGGAGATATCCAAGCGGCTGATGTTTGCCATGGCCGAGACTCCGCAAGGGAAGCTTTACGGCTATGCATACGCCGAAGAAGGCGAGCTCAGCCAGGCTATCAATATCAATATCTACCAAACATTGGCTGCCCACTTGGCCAAGGCATTTGACTTTGAATACAATATTGTCAATTATTTGCTGCAACGCCATTTCCACATTGGCTACAACGATAATATTCAGTCCATAGATTCTGAAAATATTTACTTCAGCCAGAAAATGATGGCTGATGCATATCTCAAAAGCGGGCTGTCGCTGGAAAATTATCTGTCGAATATGGCGGCATTGATTGTGGAGAAAAAAGATATTGAATACGAGGCCGAAACACAGTTCAAACCCGCAACCAAAACTGAATTCGCCCCGGCAACCGATATAAGACTGGCTACGGCAGCCGCCTTTCTACCCGCTGTTGATGATGCGACAAAATATCAAATCATTGAATTCGCGCTGGATAAAGCCGAAGGCGTAATTAAAAACTTCATCACACTCCCCTACTCATCTCAAGTCATTGGCTTCCTTTTCAGCAAGTTGAAAGGAGAGTTGATCCCCCCGGTGCCGGACCCATTGGATGAAGTTAAAAACAAGCTGGATCAAGTCTCCCAAAAACTGGATGATCTGCTTGATTACTTGAAAAAATCAAGGATTGACTCGGATTGGGCGAAATTTTTGGATGTCTGGGATAGATTCGGCACGGAGCGGGTCAACTACAAACAAGCAAAAAACCAGTTTTCAGCCGAAGACACCTTGAAGAATGTCCTCAGCCTGATAGAGTCAAGACGAACCGATGTCCTGTCTGCGAACAAATGGTTCTTTGGCGCCAGGGGAAAAGACAAGGACAAAACCTTTCTGTACAGCTATTGTGAATTGATGCAGGAAAAAGAGTTTCACACTGCCGATATTCAAGAAAAAATCAATGACTATGTCTCCAGGTTTCTGCTTCAACAAACAGAAACAATAGGTTTCATCATGACAGCCATTACGCTGGATGCACAAAAACAACAATTATCGGAAAAAGAAGCAGCAGGGAGGTGCGAGGTTTATATACTTTCATTGAAAAAAACCCAGGAATTAAGCCGAAAATTCATTGAATCCACTCCAGTCCTGCCACGAAGAATTGTCATTCACAAGTCCTCTAAAACTCTTTGGGTCGGCGCGTGCAACTCGGTGGAACTTGCTGTGGATCACCTGAAGAAAGGACATTGGACGCGCCGCTGGAGATATATTGGCATAGCTCAACACCCTAGAAACAGCGCCAATGGATTCGAGAACAAAAAACACATGCTTTGGGATGAAAAAAACCCCAACGGCGTCAGCATGGAAGTGATTGCTTTTGCAGACTGGCGACCACCAACCGTCGCTGAAGTGGAGAAAGTTTTCTTGCAGCGAGGTCCTGACGAGGCCAAGAAAAAGGATGCTCTCGATGTTTGGGCAATGAAGCGCAATATTCCGATTGACTTCAAGCTAAAGCAATATGATGCATACCGAAAAAAAGAAAAGAATGAATTTTCCACCATTGTGACAAGCTATTTCAACGACAAGGCACAAAGTGATGGTTTTTGTTTTTACTCCAAGTTTGTCCAACTTTCCGACTACAAACAATATACCGCAGGCATGGTGACAAAGTATGTTCCGGAGGATGCACTATTTCCTTATTTCCCTGTCGCCAGCAAAACCCAGCAGCAGTTGGAAATCTATTACCCGGCCTATGCGTACAATAAATTTTATGATGAAGTAGCCAGCAAGATGGAAATATAAGCAGATCCGATTGCTTGACAGCAATATCCAGGGGAGATGGGGCGGCCGGCAAGGAGTGGCCGGCAAGGTGCGGCCGGCAAGGAGCGGGAAACGTGAAGCGCTCCTTGCCCGGGCGCAGCGCCAAATGGCAGGGCAAGCGGGGGCTGGCCGCTTGACGGTCCCGGGGCAAGCGCGGGCTTGAGAATTCCGTTGGAGCCGAGTCTGGCCAGGCCCCGGCAGCTGCCAGCGTGTCCAGACGCATGAAACAAATCCGTCATGAAAACGAAATATGCAAAAAGTAACATTTGCACACATCGTTTCCTGCGTACTGCTTCATGCCCGAAATCACCGAGTATCTAAGCGACTTCCGGCCCCGCTTTCGCCAGCCCAGCGCAGCCGACCTCTGCATCGAGGTGCCGTGCATGACGCCCGACGAGACCAACGAGAAGGTCATGGAAGTCTTCGGCCGGCACCGTGATCTGGTGAGCCTTCCGGTGGTCGAAGGCCGCAAGCCCATAGGCCTGATCAACCGCAATATCTTCCTGTCGCAGATGAGCAAGCAGTTCCGCCAGGAGCTGTACGGCAAGAAGAGCTGCATTGCCTTCATGGACAAGGAACCGTTGATTGTCGATGCCGCGCTGGACATCGATGCGCTGACGCTCAAGACCGTAGAGTACGGCGAGAAGACGCTGTCCGACGGCTTCATCATCACACGGGGCGGCGCGTTTGCCGGCATAGGCAACGGCTTGCAGCTGATGCGCGCGGTGGCCGACATGCAGGCCTCGCGCAACCGCCAGATCATGCACAGCATCGAGTACGCCAGCGTGATCCAGCGCTCGACGCTGCGCGGCTCGCTGGAGGCCATGGCGCGCGCCTGCCCCGACGCCCATCTGGTCTGGCAGCCGCGCGACATCGTGGGCGGGGATTTCTACCAGTTCTGCACCGATGCCGACGGCTGGCTTGCCACGGTGGCCGACTGCACCGGCCATGGCGTGCCCGGAGCGTTCATGACGCTGATTGCCTCGACCAGCCTGAACCAGGCCATAGCGCAGCATGGCGCCAGGGACCCGGCAAGCCTGCTGGGCCATGTGAACCGCGGCATCAAGCAGATGCTGGGCCAGATGAATGGCCAGGATGGAACGCCAGGCTCGGACGATGGCATGGATGCGGCCTGCTTCTGGTTCGAGCCCGCCAGCGGGCGGCTGATCTTTGCCGGCGCCCGGCTGGCCATGTTCGTGCTGCGGCCTGGCGCCGACAGCGTGGAAATGCTTGACGGCCAACGCAAGGGCGTGGGCTATGTGGACAGCGATTTCAACCACGCCTGGAACAACCAGGAGGCGCTGCTGCCCGCAGGCAGCCTGGTTTTCGTGAGCACCGACGGACTGATAGACCAGGTTGGCGGTGCGCGCGGCATTGCCCTGGGCAAGCGCCGGGTGCGCGAGTTGCTGCTGGAGCATCGGCAAAAGACCCCCTCGCAGCTCAATGCGGCAGTGCTGGACGCACTGCGGCTGTGGCAGGGCGAGCACCACCGCCGCGACGACCTGACCTTCTTTTGCTTTCGCGCCTAAAGACTGCCCCTATGCCCACCCGCATGATTGCCCACAAGTACGGCTCCTTTTTCGACCTGGCGCGCCAGCACCAGGTGATCTTCTACTACGTCGGCTATTTCTCGCAGCACATCATTGCGGCCATGGCCGACGCGGTGAAGCTGCAACTCGAGGTCGCCGGCGTGGCCGCGCCCACGCGGCGCAAGCTGTTCTCGTCGTTTGTCGAGATGGCGCAGAACATCATTCACTACTCGGCGGACTCCCTCACGCCCGCCAGCCAGAACGAGGGCGAACTGCGCCACGGCTCGGTGTGCATACGCCGCGAGGACGACGGCAGCTTTTTGCTGCTGTGCGCCAACCCCATAGAGCCCTTGATGGCGCAGGACCTGCAGGGCAAGCTGGACGCGCTGCGCTGCATGACGCTGGAAGAAATCAAGCAGGCCTACCGGCAGACGCTGCGCGAGGAAACGCCCGAAGGCAGCAAGGGGGCGGGTATGGGATTTCTGACCCTGGCCCGCGATGCGCGTCAGCCGCTGGAGTTTGACTTCGACACCGACGACGCGTCCGGCGATTCGCCGGTCTTCTACTTGAAGGCGGCGATCTGAGCCCGCGGGGCTTGTCAACGAATCGAGATACGCATGGAAAACCTCTACATCGCTCCCACGCCCAGCTCACCCGAAGTGGACTTCCAGTTCGACGCCCGCAGCCTGAGCCTGCGCGGCGAGTCCTACCCAGAGAACGCCGCGGCCTTCTATGGCGACATCATTGCCCGCCTCAAGGAGTTCCTGGTGGTGCAGCGCGGCATCACGCTTGAAGTCAATATCGCGCTGGCCTACTTCAACAGTTCCAGCACGAAGATGCTGTTCAACCTCATAGAGACGCTGAGCAACGCCGCGGAAGACGGCAGCCTGGTGCGGCTCAACTGGTTCCACGACGAGGAAGACGACACCATCCTCGAATTTGGCCAGGAACTGAGCGAGGATTTCCCGGCCATTGCCTTTGCCACGCGCGCCATCGAGGCCTCATAAATGCAAGCCTTGCCGGTGCACGATCTGTTTGCTGCCGAGAACGCGGCGCTGCTGGCGGCCAAGTCGGCCCATTCGGCGGACGGCCAGGGCGGGCCGGCGCTGGGGGAGCTGATCATTGCCTTCGAGCGCCTGCTGCGCGAGACCCGCAGGCTGGTGCGACGCAGCGACAAGGCCGAGCTGGAGATGAACCAGCTGAACCTGCGGCTGCAGTATCTCGCGGCAGAACTCGAGCACCGCGCCAATCACGATCCGCTGACGGGCGTGCTCAACCGCGCGGCCATCATCGATCTGGTCAATCGCCATTTCGCGCAGCAGGACCTGGCGCTGATCGTTCTCGACATCGACCATTTCAAGCGCATCAACGACAGCTTCGGCCACCCCACGGGCGACAAGGTGATACTGGGTGTCGTCGCCTGCCTGCAGGCCGTGGTGCCGGCTGCGGCCCAGATCGGCCGCGTGGGCGGAGAGGAGTTCACTGTCGTGCTGCCCCGGCACCACGGCCTGGAATCGGAACAGGTGGCGCAAGCCTTGCGCCTGGCCATTGAAAGCCATGACTTCGATCTGCCCGACGGCAGCGCTGTCACGGCCAGCTTTGGCGTCTGCTGGGCGCCCGCCGGCGGCGACTTCGACACCGCCTACGGACGTGCCGACGAGGCGCTGTTCGTTGCCAAGCGCGCCGGGCGCAATCAAGTCCGGCTGGCGACCTCTTCGCATGCTGCCGAGCATGTGGTGTAGCCCTGCGCAGGCAGTGCCCGCCGCCCGCTGGTCGATTGCCCCGGGCGCACCGGCGCAGGCCTCGGGCCCGGGCCTGACATGGCGGGTGCTGGTCGTCGACAACGACCCCGATGTGCATGCCGCCACGCGCGCCGCGCTCGAAGGCCAGATGCTGTTCGAGCGCCCGCTGGTGTTCATGCATGCCTATTCGGGCGACGAGGCGCGCTGCCTGCTGCTGCGCGAGCATGATCTCGCCATGGTGCTGATCGACGTGGGCTCGCAGCGTGCACGCACCGGGCTGGACCTGGTCGACTTCATCCGCCACACCGCCGGCCTGAGCAACACGCGTATCGTGCTGCGCACCGGCCGACCCGGCCAGGTGCCGGACCTCGACACGCTGCTGCGCTACGACATCAACGACTACCGCACCAAGGCCGAGCTGACACGCGACCGGCTGCTGGCCATGGTGGTCACCGCCGTGCGCTCCTACAAGCAGCTGTGCGCGGTGCATGCCAGCGCCTACCACGACCCGCTGGTCAATCTGCCCAACCGCTCGCACTTCATCGACAAGGTCAATGAATGCGAACAGCGCGGAATGGACGACCACATCGTCGCCCTGGTCGACATTGACGATTTCAGCGCCACCAACGACATGATGGGCCATCATTTCGGCGACCGGCTGCTCGAACAGGTTGCGCGCCGTCTGCAGGACTCGCTGCCCGCCGATGTGCTGCTGGCGCGGCTGGGCGCGGACACGTTTGCCGTGCTGGGCCCGGTGCAGCAGGTGCAGCCCCGGCGCCTGCTTGAATGCGCGCTGCAGCCGCTGCATATCGAGGGCGTGCCGCACAAGGTCTCGCTGACCTGCGGCTATGTGCTGCTGCCCAAGGCGCCCCAGCCCGGCGCCGATCTGATCAAGGACGCAACCATCGCGCTCAAGCGCGCCAAGCGCGACCATCGCGGCCAGCACCTGCAGTATGCCCACCAGATGGGCACCGAGGCGCGCGCGCGCGCCGTGCTGCTGTCCAAGCTCAGGCAAGCCATAGACAAGCAGCAGCTGTTTCTGGTCTACCAGCCGCAACTCAATCTGGCCACGCAGCAGCTGATAGGGCTGGAAGCGCTGCTGCGCTGGCGCACCGAGGACAACAGCTTCATTCCTCCCGACCAGTTCATTCCGGTGGCCGAACACTCGGGGCTGATACTGGCCCTGGGCCAATGGGTGCTGACGACCGCCTGCGCCACCATGCGCGAACTGCTGGACAACGGGCTGGCGCCGCTGCGCATGGCCGTCAATGTCTCCACCGTGCAGCTGCAGGACCCCGGTTTCCATGGCCTGGTCTGCGCCGCGCTCGCGGCCAACAAGCTGCAGGGCCGGCATCTCGAACTTGAAATCACCGAGTCGGTCGCGGCCCTGCCCACCAAGCTGCTGGACTCCACGCTGGGCGCCTTGCGCGCCCAGGGCATCTCGATTGCCATCGATGACTTCGGCACCGGCTATTCATCGCTGAGCTATCTCGAGCGCCTGCCGCTGGACCGGATCAAGATTGACCGCTCGTTCACGCGCCAGCTGGGCGACCCGCATGGCGCGCGCATCGCGGAAATGGTCGCGGAGCTGGGCCGCAAGCTGGGGCTGACGGTGCTGGCCGAAGGCATAGAGGATGCGGGCGCCTGGCAGGCGCTGCTGGCCATGGGCTGTCAGGAGGGCCAGGGCTATCACATCGCCAGGCCCATGGACAAGACCGAACTCATCCATTGGCTGGGCCGCCACCCCGAGCGTCTGCGCGCCGGCTGAAGCCGCCCGGCGCCTCAGGCCCAGCCAGAAGCTGGACGTCAAATACAGCAGCAGCGCCAGCACCGACAGCAGACGGTCCGGCCAGTGCGGCGGCCCTGCCCGGCACGATCATCGCTAGCATCCAGGCCATGCAACGCTTCACCATTTCCCTGCAGGACCAGCTGGCCAGCGAGTTCGACGCCTTGATGGCGCGCACCGGTCACAGCAACCGCTCCGAGGCCATACGCGATCTGCTGCTCGCCCACCTGGGGCGCCAGCGCGAAGCCACGCAGGCCATGGGCCCCTGCGTCGCCAATCTGTCTTATGTCTACGACCACCATGAGCGCGAACTCGCCGAGCGCCTGGCGCGACTGCAGCATGCCCACCACCACCTGACCATTGCCACCACCCATGTGCACCTGGACCCTTTGCACTGCCTGGAAACGGTGATGCTCAAGGGCCCGGCCGGGCAGGTGCGGCAGTTCGCCAACCAGCTGATGGCCGAGCGCGGGGTACACCATGGCCAGCTCAATCTGGTCATGGGCCAGGTCGGGGCACACATGCACCACCCTCCCCACGAATGACCCCGAAGGCGCACCACAAGGGTGCGTGAATGGGCCATGCCGGCTGGTATGAAGTTTGCTGAAAACTTCATACATGCTGTCTTTCCCTGTCCCCCTGCCTTTTCGCCCCTGTCCACCGGCCATGCGCCTGGTGGCTGGTGTTTCCCTGGCCCTGGGCCTGCCTTGGGCTGCCGCTGCGCAGGAGGCAACGCAGCACCCAATCACCGTCAAGGGCCAGGCCCTGCAATCGAGCCGCGCGGCCTATTCGGTGCCCGTGCTGGACCGCGAGGACATCAAGCAGGCCGCAGTCTCCGAAGTCGAAGCACTGTGGCGCCAGGTGCCGGGCATGCATGTCAGCGACTACCAGCTTGGCGGCGTCGCCAACAGCGTGGTGCTGCGCGGGTTCTCGGGCGGCGGCCATGGCGGCGACATCGCGGCCACGCTTGACGGCATTTCCCTCAACGAGGCAATGTCGCATGCCGATGGCTATTTCGATCTCAACGTGGTCGTGCCGCTGGAGCTGGAGGAAGTCGCTGTGCACCAGGGCCCGGTGTCGGTGCTGCAGGGCAATTTCAACCGCGCGGGACTGATCGAGCTGCGCACGCGCCGCAGCGGCGAACACCGCGATGTCGCGCTGCAGGCCGCAAGCCACGGCGCGCTGGACGCCCAGGCCGCGCTGGGCCTGCGCATCGATGATGCCAGCCAGCTGTTCCTTGCCGCCCAGCACGCGCGCAGCGAAGGGGCACGGCCCGATTCGGGCAACGCGCGCAGCACGCTGAGCGCGCGCTGGCAGCGCCAGATAGCTGCACGCTGGAGCGTCGCGCTGTCCGGGCGCATCCATGCGGCCCGGAGCGATTCGCCCGGCTATCTCACGCTGGCGCAATGGCTGGCGGACCCGCAGGGCAAGGACGCGCGCGTGCACGGCGACGGCGCGCAAAAACACTTGCGCACGCTGCGCCTGGACGTGAACTACGCGCTGGGCGACGACACGCGGCTGCTGGCCTATGCCTATGGCACGTCGCAGGATTTCGTGCGCTGGTTCACGCGCCCCAAGGCCGGCAGCTGGGCACAGCGCGAAGAGCGCTACGCGCGCAGCGTCGCCGGCATGGGCGTCAACCTGAGCGGCGCGACGCGTTCGGCGCAGTGGACGCTGGGCCTGGAAACGCTGCGCGAAGCCACCGACTATGGCTATTGGGATGATCTGCAGGACCGCAGGCGTTCCGCGCCCGCGATCAACGACCGCCAGGCAACGCTGAACAATGTCGCGGCCTTTGGCCAAGCCGACTGGAAACTCCACCCCCTGTTCATGCCCAGCCTGGGCCTGCGCCACGACCGCTTCACGGGCAACTGCACGCGGCTGGGCGCCGAAACCGGCAGCGAACCCTGCACGCGCATGCAGCGCCTGGCGCACACCAGCCCCAAGCTCGGTGTCAGTTCCCGGCTGAGCGAGCCGCTGACGCTGCGCGCGAGCTGGGCCGAAGGCTTTGCGCTGCCCGGCAATTTTGCGAAGTACGCGCTGGGCGCGGCCCGGCTCGACCCCAACATCTTTCGCCAGACCGAGGTCGGCCTGCAGTGGCGCGCGAGCCGCCAGCTGTGGCTGGACCTGGCGCTGTACCGCATGGCGTCAAGCCAGGAAATCCGCAACCTCGCGCCCGGGGTCTACGAGAACTTCGGCGAAACCTTGCGCAAGGGCGCAGAGCTGCAGGCCGTCTGGACGCCCGCCAGCACCTGGGAGTTGCGCTGGAACTACGGTCGCGTGCAGTCGCGCGTGAGCCAGAACGCCAACGCCGCGCTTGTCGGCCGCCAGGTCGCGGCCGTGCCCCGCTATTCCAGCACGCTGCAGGCGCGCTGGCAGATGCACCCGGATTGGACGCTGCAGGGCGCGCTGCGCCATGTGGGCCGCATGGCCGTGGATGCCTCCAACAGCGTCTGGAGCCCGGCCTATCACGTGGCCGACCTGGGCCTGCAATACCGCCTGCCCGCGTCACTGGGCCTGGCCGACGGCACGCTGCAGCTGATGGTGCGCAATCTGGGCGACAAATCCCATGCCTCGAGCATGTCGGTGATAGCCGGCGAGCGCCTGGTCGCCCCCGGCGCGCCACGCACCGTACAGCTCGGTCTGAATTTTTCTCTATGAACAAGAACACCATGCCCCCATTGCAATTCATGGCGCGCATCGCGCTGTGCGGCGCCGCCGTTCTAGCCGGCGCCGCCCAGGCCCACAACGTCTGGCTCGAACCCGATGCCCGCGGCGGCTATCTGATCCAGTTCGGCGGCCATGCGGGCCAGCTCGAAGCCTTTGACCCCGCAAAGCTGCAAAGCGTGCGCGCGTTTGACCGGCGCGGGCGCGGCGTCGAAGCGCGCGTCGAGCGCACGCCCCAGGGCCTGCGGGTTGTGCCTTTGCCCGAGGCCGCGCTGATTGCCGTCGAACTCGACAATGGCTTTTTCAGCGGCCCGGCCGGCGGCGCAATGCGCAATCTGCCTATGGACCGCAATCCCGGCGCGACGCGCGGCGTGCATGCGCGCAAGTTCCACAAGACCGTGATTGCCTGGAACGCGCTCACCCAGCGCGCGCTGGGCCAGGACTTCGAAGTCACGCCGCTGCAGGGCCGCGCGCCGCATGCGGGCGAGACGCTGGAACTGCAGGTGCAGCTGCAGGGCCGGCCGCTGGCCGGCGCGAGCGTGCGCCTGGGCGAGAGCGGGCCGGTGGCGCTGACCGATGCCAAGGGACACGCCAGAATCCAGGCCGTGCGCGGCAGCAACCATGTGCAGGTGATCTTTCGCCAGCCGGTGCCAGGCAATGCCCAGGTCACCGAGAACAGCTACGAAGCCTTGTTCAGTTTCGCCGCGCATTGATTGACAAAATAAAACGATCAATCCATCGATTTATTTCGCTTCACAGATGGGTGGCACATGGCCAGACTGCAGGCCATGAACACCCTTCCCGTTTTTTCCGCCCCGGCCCATTTCTTGCGCCCCAGCCAATCGCAGGCCGTCGTGGTCGGCGGCGGCACCATGGGCGCCGATGTGGCCGTGGTGCTGGCGCGCGCGGGCTGCCGCACCACGGTGGTTGAAAGCTCCAGCGAGCGCCATGCGGCGCTGCGCGACCAGGTCGCGCTGGGCCTGCGCCAGCTCGGCGCCCAAGAGCAGCTGCGCCATCTGCACATTGCCGGCGAACTCGAGGCGCTGGACTGGGCCGGCATCGACCTGGTCATCGAATGCATTCCCGAACGCCTGGAACTCAAGCAGGCGCTGTTTGCCCGGCTGGAGAAGTGCGCGCGCGCCGATGCACTGCTTGCCAGCAACAGCTCGAGCTTTCCGATTTCGGCAATTGCCCAGGGCCTGGCCACGCGCGCGCGCATGCTGGGCCTGCACTTCTTCATGCCCGCGCATCTGACGCCGCTGGTCGAAGTGGTCTCGGGCGAGCACAGCGCGGCCGAAGCCGCGGACAACCTCTACAGCTTCATGCGCCAGTGCGGCATGGTGCCGGTGCGCGTGAAGAAGGACTTGCCGGGCTTTCTCGCCAACCGGCTGCAGCATGCGCTGGCGCGCGAAGCGTTTGCGCTGATCGACGCGGGCATTGCCACGCCCGAGGATGTCGATGCCGCCGTGCGCTTCGGCTTCGGCTTTCGCTTCCTGGCCGCGGGTCCGGTGCTGCAGCGCGACCACGCGGGACTGGAAGTGCACTGCGCGGCCGGCGCCACCATGTATCCCTCGCTTGCCGCCAACCATGAGCCCGCGCAATGCCTGTCGCAGCGCGTGGCGCAGGGCAAGTTCGGCATGAAGACCGGCGAAGGCTTCTTCACCTGGACGCCCGAATCCATGGCCGCCGAAAAGGCGCGCTACCAGAACCTGCTGCTTGCCGGCCTGGGACTGCTGGCCGCCGAACTGCCTCCCGTACAGGACGCCGCCCAGGATTGACCCCCATGACATCTTCCCTGATCGTGACCGTGGCTCCCAACGGGGCCTACAAGCAACCCGCCCAGCACGCCGCGCTGCCCATCACCGCCGATACGCTGGCCGCCACCGCCAAGGCCTGCCTCGACGCAGGCGCGGCCATGCTGCACATGCATGTGCGCCATCCCGACGGCCGCCACCTGCTTGACGCACATGCCTACCAAGAGGCCACGGCCGCGGTGCGCCGCGCCGTGGGCCAGGAACTGGTGGTGCAGATCACCACCGAAGCCGCCCAGGTCTACCAGCCGCCGGTGCAGATGGCCGTGGTGCGCGCCGCCCGGCCCGAAGCGGTTTCCGTGGGCCTGCGCGAGCTGCTGCAGCCCGGCGTGAGCCAGCAGGACCTGCAGGACTTCTTCCAGTGGCTGGTGGCCAACGAAGTCATGACCCAGGTGATTCTTTACGACACCGCCGATGTCGCGCACTGGCAGCGGCTGCGCGCCAGCGGCGTGATTCCTGATGCCAAATGGTTTGTGCTGTTCGTGCTGGGGCGCTACGCGGCCGGGCAGACTTCCAGCCCCACCGATCTGCTGGCGTTTTTGGCCGCCGATGACGGCGCCCATCCCTGGGCAATGTGCGCTTTCGGGCCGCAGGAAAACGCCTGCGCGATTGCCGCGGCGGCGCTGGGCGGCCATGTGCGCGTGGGCTTTGAAAACAACCTCTATCTCAAGGACGGCAGCCTCGCCGCCGACAACGCGGCGCTGGTGCGCCAGGTGGCGCAGGGCGCGCAGGCCCTAGGCCAGCGCCTGGCCACGGCCGCCGAAGTCCGCGCCCGTTTCCTCTGAATCGGCTGCGTCGCGCGCAATCGCATGGCCATGCGCCAACAGATAGGCATCGCGCGAGGGCAGCAGATGCGCGCGGCACAGCGTGACCAGCTGCGCGCGCGCGCCCGCCTGCAGCGCGTCTATCAGCGCATGGTGCTCGGCGCGCGAGCGCTCGCGCTGGGCCGGCGAGGTCATCGCGCCAAAGCGTATCGCATGGGTGCGGCGCGCGTATTCGCCTATTGCCTGGACCAGCACCGCGCTGCCGCACAGGCCGAAGAAAGCTTCATGAAACGCCTTGTTGCTGCGAAACACCCCGCGCACGTCGTTGGCCTGCACGGCCGCGTCGTGCGCCTGCTGCAGCTCGCGCAGCTGCTGCACGGCCGGCGGCGGCGCGGGCAGAGGCATGCGCCGCGCGGCCTGGGTTTCAAGCAGGATGCGCATTTCATAGAGCTCGACGACTTGCTGCGCGCTGAAGTGGCGCACCAGCGCCCCGACATTGCGCTTGCGCTCGACCAGGCCCATGCGCTCGAGCAGCGCCAGCGCGTCGCGCACCGCATGGCGCTTGGCCGAGAAGCGCGCCATCAGCTCGTCCTCTATCAGCCGCTGGCAGGGATGCAGGCTGCCCAGGACGATGTCTTCCTCGAGTGCATGCGCAATATATTCTGCGACCTCGGCCACCGGGGCCGTGGCCCCGGCCGCGTTCTGCGCCTGCTTGTCCATCATCAACACTTATCTCCGTGGCACGCTGCCCTTTTGCTCGACGGCAGCCAGAAAGTCGAAATCCGCACCCCGGTCGGCCTGGGTCACGGTCTTCAGGAACAGGTGCTGGTAGCCGCGCGCGGCCGTGGGCTGCTGCACCGGACGCGCCGCGCGGCGCGCCTGCAGTTCCTGCTCGGACACCAGCCACGCTATGCTGCGCTCGCGCACCGACAGCCGGATCCGGTCGCCATTTTGCACCCAGGCCAGCGGCCCGCCCACGGCGGCTTCGGGCGTGACATGCAGCACGATGGTGCCGAACGCCGTGCCGCTCATGCGGCCGTCCGAAATGCGCACCATGTCCTTGACGCCCTGGGCCGCGAGCTTCTTGGGAATCGGCAGATAGCCGGCCTCGGGCATGGCAGCGCCCTTGGGGCCAATGTTCTTGAGCACCAGGATGTCGTCGGCATTCACATCGAGATCCGGGTCGTCGATGCGGTTGGCGAGGTCCTGGGCGTTCTCGAACACCACGGCCCGGCCTTCGTGTTCCATCAGCCGTGCGTCGGCGGCCGATTGCTTGATGATCGCGCCTTCGGGCGCGAGATTGCCGTAGAGCACGGCAATGCCGCCTTGCGGGTAGATGGGGTTGGCGCGGCTGCGCACCACATGCTGCGCAAAGCCCGGGCCCGCGGCTTCGAGTTCCTCGCCCAGCGTGCGCCCGGTCACCGTGAGCGCATCGAGGTGCAGCAGCGGCTTGAGTTCGCGCAGCAGCGTGGCCATTCCGCCCGCGGCATGGAAGTCTTCCATGTAGTGGTCGCCCGAGGGCTTGAGGTCGAGCAGCACCGGCGTCTCGCGGCTCATGGCATCCAGTGCCTTGAGATCGAGCTCATAGCCCATGCGTCCGGCGATTGCCGCCAGGTGAACGATGGCATTGGTCGAGCCGCCCATGGCCAGCAGCACGCGCACCGCGTTCTCGAAGGCCTCGGGCGTGAGCACCTTGTCTATGGTCAGGCCGCTGCGCGCCATCTGCACCGCCACCGTGCCGGTGCGCTCGGCGACGCGAATGCGGTCGGCGGTCACCGCCGGCGGCGAGGCGCCGCCGGGAACGCTCATTCCCAGCGCCTCGGCAATGCAGGCCATGGTGCTGGCCGTGCCCGCGACCGAGCAGGTGCCGACGCTGGCCACCAGCTGGTTGTTCACATCCGACACTTCCTCGGCATCGATCTCGCCCGCGCGGAACTTGCCCCAGTAGCGGCGGCAATCGGTGCAGGCGCCGACGCGCTCGCTGCGATGCGAGCCGGTCAGCATGGAGCCGGTCACGAGCTGCACCGCCGGCAGGCCGGCCGAGGCCGCGCCCATCAGCTGGGCCGGCACCGTCTTGTCGCAGCCGCCGATCAGCACCACCGCATCCATGGGCTGGGCGCGCAGCATCTCCTCGGTATCCATGGACATCAGATTGCGCAGGTACATGCTGGTCGGCTGGGAAAAGCTCTCGTGCAGCGAGATCGTCGGGAAGTCCATGGGCAGGCCCCCGGCCAGCAGCACGCCGCGCTTCACGGCCTCGAGCAGCTGCGGCATGTTGCCGTGGCAGGGGTTGTAGGCGCTGCCCGTGCTGGCGATGCCGATGACCGGGCGCTCCAGCGCCTGGTCGGTATAGCCCGCGCCCTTGATGAAAGCCTTGCGCAGGAACAGCGAAAAGCCGCGGTCGCCGTAATTCGTCAGTCCCTTGCGGATGCCGCTTTGCGCGTCCTCGGGGTTGATGGCATGGGCTTGCGGCGTGGGGCGTTGGGGGTTAACCATGATCGGTCCTTCAGATTATTAATAATATTATCAACATAACCAGAGCCCCAACGGCCATGTTTTTCAAGAACTCAGTAAAAACCCCGAGGAGACACCCATGAAGAAAACCACGTTCACCGCCGCGCGCCGCACCCATCTCGCCTTGGCGCTTGCCGCCGCGGGCTGTGCCCTGGCCCCGGCCTGGGCACAGGCCCAGACCGCCTATCCCAACAAGCCTGTCAAGCTGGTCGTGCCCTATGCGCCCGGCGGCGCGACCGACGTGATCGGCCGCGTGCTGGCCAAGCACCTGTCGGACGCGCTGGGCCAGCAATTCGTGGTCGACAACCGCGCGGGCGCGGGCGGCAGCGTCGGCGCCGGCCAGGTCGCCAAATCGGCACCCGACGGTTACACGCTGATGCTGGGCGCGTTCACCAGCCATACCATCAGCGCCGCGCTGATGCCCAAGACCGTGCCGTTCGACATTGCCAAGAGCTTTGCCCAGATCTCCATCGTCGGCACCGTGCCGCTGGTGTTTGTCGTCAATCCGGGCGTGCCGGCGCGCGACATCAAGGAACTGATCGCGCTGGCCAAGAGCCAGCCGGGCAAGCTGAGCTTTGCCTCGGCGGGCAATGGCTCGCCCCAGCATCTGGCCACCGAGATGTTCAAGCGCCAGGCGCAGATCGACGTCATGCACGTGCCCTACAAGGGCAGCGGCCCGGCGCTTTCCGATCTGCTGGGCGGCCAGGTCAACGCCATGATCGACACCGTGCCCGCGGCCCAGGCGCAGATCAAGTCGGGCAAGCTGCGGGCGCTGGCGACGACCACGGCCCAGCGCGTGCCCTCGCTGCCCGATACGCCCACCGCGATGGAGGCCGGCCTGGCCGACTTCCAGGTCAGCTCGATGTTCGGCCTGGCCGCGCCCGCGGGCACGCCGGCCGACATCGTGAAAAAGCTCAACCTGGCTCTCAAGGACATCCTGCTCAAGCCCGAAGTCCAGGAGTCGATGCTGGCCCAGGGCGCGATTGCCACCTACACCACGCCCGGCGACGCCGCCAAGGCCATTGGCCAGGAGTACGCGAAGTGGGCCAAGGTGATCAAGGAAGGCAATATCCAGGTGGAGTGAGGCGGCGAGGCCGGCGAGGCGCGCCGCGGCCGGCCAGGCGCGGGCGCACCCTCCTATACTGCGCGCGGTGGAAACCAATCTCTCGACCAAGGACCTGCGTGCCTTTCTGGCGCTGAGCCAGACGCGCAATTTCGGCCAGACCGCGCTGCAGCTGCACACCTCGCAGTCGGCGCTGTCCGCGCTGATCGCCCGCCTGGAAGAACAGCTGGGCGCACGGCTTTTCGACCGCACCACGCGCTCGGTGTCGCTGACCGACGCCGGCCAGGCCTTTGCCGTGCACGCCGCGTCGCTGCTGCGCCAGACGCAGGAAGCGGTGCAGGCCATACAGGACACGCTGGCGCTGCGCCAGGGCAAGGTGTCGGTCGCGGCCCTGCCCTCGCTGGCCGCCTCGCTGGTGCCCGAACTGCTGGCGCGCTTTCATGCCGCCCATCCCCAGGTCAGGCTGTCGCTGATCGACACGCTGTCAGCGCATGCGTTTGCCCTGGTGCGCGACGGCAAGGTCGACTTCGCGCTCACGGCCGCCGACCCCCAGCAGGAAGACCTGGTCTACGAACCTCTGACGCAGGACCATTTCGTGCTGCTGTGCGCGCCCGGCCATCCGCTGGCGCGCCGGCGCACGCCGATTGCGCTGGCGCAGACGCTGGCCTATCCGCATGTCTCGATGTCGGCCACGGCCAGCGTGCGCCAATACGTCGATGAGGCCCTGGGCCGCGAGGACCTGCGCTTTGCGCCGGCCTTCGAGGTGGATCACATTGCCACCATAGGCGCGCTGCTGGCGGCGGGCCTGGGCGTGGGCGTTCTGCCCGAGACCGCCTGCGAGCTGATTGCCCATCGCGGCCTGGTCACGCGCGCGCTGCGCGCGCCGGGCATCCAGCGCCCGCTGGGGCTGGTGCGGCGCAGGTCACCGCCGCTGAGCCCCGCGGCCCAGGCCTTGCGTGCGCTGCTGGTCGCGCATTTTCAAGCGCCCGGCACGGGAACCCACTCGTAGCCTTCGCCCTGCTTGCGAATGCGGCCCAGCGAAGGCAGGGGAAAGTGGAAGCCGCCAACCAGGCCGCCTTCGCGCGCCATGCGCGCGAGCAGCGCGTGGCGCGTGGCGCGGGCCTGCACCGGGTCCATGTCGAACTGCACCTGCCAGTCGGGGTGGCGCACGAACAATGCCGGGAAATGCGCGGCATCGGCAAGAAACGTGAAGCGCTCCTTGCCCGAGCGCAGCGTCAGCGCCGAATGGCCGGGCGAATGGCCGAAAGCCGCAATGCTTTCGATGCCGCCCACCACCGCCAGTCCGGGCTCGTACAGGCGCAGCTGATCGGCCGGATAGTTCTGGAACACGCGTTGCACGGCCAGGAAGCCGCCGCGCGCGGCTTCGGGCGCCGCGTCGCGCCGCGCCGCGTCAAACCAATACGCATGCTCGGGCGAAGGCATATAGACCAGGGCGTTGGGATAGACCAGGCTGCCGTCCTTGCGCCGCAGACCGTTGATATGGTCGCCGTGCAGGTGGCTCAGCACCACGGCATCGATGGACGCCGGATCGATCCCCGCGGCGCGCATATGCGTGTGCAGCAGGCCGGTGCCCGCAGGGCCGTTGTCGGCAAAGCCGGTATCGAGCAGATAGCGCTTGCCATCGACTTCCAGCACAAAGCAGGTGTAGGGAACGTCAATGCTGTCCGTGGGCAGACCCTGGGCAGCCAGCGCGGCCTGCACCTGGGCCAGCGGTGCATTGCGCACAAATCCTTCGACCAGCGGCCTGCGCCCCACGCCGTCGCTTACCGCCACCACCTGGGCATTGCCGATTTTCTGGCGAAAGAAGCCCGGGGCATTGCGCGCGTTCGGCGTCGGCGCATGCGCACAACCTGAAACGCCTGCGGCCGCAGCCACGGTTCCCGCTCCCCAGACCAGCCATTGGCGGCGTGTTGTTTCCATAGTCGATTGTCCTTGTGCTGTTGACAGAAGAAACGCCCGGCCCCCAGCAGACGCGAGCGGCGATTCGGGCTTGTCGCGCGGGCAAACCCTGTGCCGCGCCAATGTAGCACTCCGTAGACTGGGCCACTGATTTTTTGCCGCCTGGAAGCCTTGATGACCGCAGCCCGTTGCCCCCTGTCCCCCGCCTCCCCCGCCTCCCTGGATCGCCGCCAATGGGTGCAACTTGCGCTGGCCGGCGGCCTCGGCGCCACGCTGGTCCCGGCCTTCGCGCAGGCCAGCTACCCAAGCAAGGCAATACGCCTGGTCATCCCGTTCACGCCCGGTGGCTCGGCCGACATCCTGGGGCGCGCCATGGGCCATGAGCTGACGACCGCCTGGGGCCAGTCGGTCGTTCCCGAGAACATCGCGGGCGCGGGCGGCAGCATTGGCGCCGACCGCGTGGCCAAGGCCGCGGGCGACGGCTATACGCTGCTGATGGGCCATGTGGGCACGCTGGCCATCACCCCCGGCCTGTACCCCAAGCTGCCCTACGATCCGATCAAGAGCTTCACGCCCATTGCCTGGGTGGCACGCGTTCCCAACGTGCTGGTGGTGCACCCCTCGCTGCCGGTCAAGGATCTGGCCTCGTTCATTGCCTATGTCAAGGCCCACCCCGGCAAGATCAACTACAGCTCGGGCGGCAACGGCAGCGCCGCGCACATGACCATGGCCTATCTGGCGCAACAGACCGGCATCGACATGCAGCATGTGCCCTACAAGGGCACGGCGCCTGCGGTCAACGACCTGGTCGCGGGCCAGGTGCAGGCGCTGTTCACCGGCATTCCCGCGGTGCTGGCCCAGCTGCGCGCGGGCCAGATCAAGGCGCTGGCGGTGTCGTCACCGCAGCGCGTGGCCATCCTGCCCGAGGTTCCCACGGTCGCTGAAGCGGCGGCGGCCGGCGTTGCAGTGCGCGGCTTCGAAGCCGACCAGTGGTACGGCGTGGTCGGGCCGGCGCGCATGCCGGCCGACCTGGTGGCGCGCATCAACGCCCAGATCAACGAGTCGCTCAAGAGCCCGGCCATTCTCGAGCGCCTGCAAAACGAAGGCGCCCAGCCCATGCCCAGCACCCCCGCGCTGTTCGGCGCAC
>Ga0308157_10001490_pt1 | contig 47514 bp, 45 predicted proteins | sample PhyBR1_FD_201035 | JGI IMG/M metagenome (GOLD analysis project Ga0308157, IMG submission 201035) | Phyllosphere microbial communities from UC Gill Tract Community Farm, Albany, California, United States - DLSLB.R1 | ecosystem: Host-associated > Plants > Phyllosphere > Unclassified | place: USA... | reverse complement strand
GACGGATGTAGTAGATCGTCTTGATGCCCTTGCGCCATGCGTAGATCTGCGCCTTGTTGATGTCGCGCGTGGTGGCGGTGTCCTTGAAGAACAGCGTCAGCGACAGGCCCTGGTCGACGTGCTGCGTCGCCGCGGCGTACGTGTCGATGACCTTCTCGTAACCGATCTCGTACGCGTCTTCGTAGTACTCCAGGTTGTCGTTCGTCATGAACGGCGCCGGGTAGTAGACGCGGCCGAGCTTGCCCTCCTTGCGGATCTCGACCTTCGATGCGATCGGGTGGATCGAGGAGGTCGAGTTGTTGATGTACGAGATCGATCCGGTCGGCGGCACTGCCTGCAGGTTCTGGTTGTAGATGCCGTGCTTCTGGATGCTCTCCTTGAGCTCGACCCAGTCGGCCTGCGTCGGGATGCTGTGGCCTGCGAAGAGCTCGGTGACCCTCTCGGTTGCGGGCTCCCACGCCTGATCGATGTACTTGTCGAAGAACTCGCCCGACGCGTACGTGGAGTCCTCGAAGCCGTCGAAGGCGACGCCCCGCTCGATGGAGAGCTTGTTCGATGCCCGCAGCGCGTGGAACAGCACCGTGTAGAAGTAGATGTTCGTGAAGTCGATGCCCTCTTCGGAGCCGTAGTGCACGTGCTCGCGCGCCAGGTAGCCGTGCAGGTTCATCTGGCCGAGACCGATGGCGTGCGAGCGGTCGTTGCCGTCCTCGATCGAGCGCACCGATGAGATGTGGCTCTGATTGCTGACGGCGGTGAGGCCGCGGATCGCGGTCTCGACGGTCGCGCCGAGGTTGCCGCCGTCCATCGCCAGCGCGATGTTCATCGAGCCGAGGTTGCAGGAGATGTCCTTGCCGATCTCGTCGTACGACAGGTCGTCGTTGTACGTGGTCGGCGTGTTCACCTGCAGGATCTCGCTGCAGAGGTTCGACATGTTGATGCGGCCCTTGATCGGGTTCGCCTTGTTCACCGTGTCCTCGAACATGATGTACGGGTAGCCCGACTCGAACTGGATCTCGGCGATGGTCTGGAAGAACTCGCGCGCGTTGATCTTCGTCTTCTTGATACGGGGGTCGTCGACCATCTCGCGGTACTTCTCGGTCACGGAGATGTCGCCGAAGGGCACCCCGTAGACCTTCTCGACGTCGTACGGCGAGAAGAGGTACATGTCCTCGCCGTTCTTGGCGAGCTCGAACGTGATGTCGGGCACGACGACGCCGAGCGACAGCGTCTTGATGCGGATCTTCTCATCGGCGTTCTCGCGCTTGGTGTCGAGGAAGCGCATGATGTCGGGGTGGTGCGCCGAGAGGTACACCGCACCCGCGCCCTGACGAGCGCCGAGCTGGTTGGCGTAGCTGAAGCTGTCTTCGAGCAGCTTCATGACGGGGATGATGCCGCTGGACTGGTTCTCGATCTGCTTGATCGGCGCTCCGGCCTCGCGGATGTTCGACAGCAGCAGCGCCACGCCACCACCGCGCTTGCTCAGCTGCAGCGACGAGTTGATGCCGCGCGCGATCGACTCCATGTTGTCTTCGATGCGCAGCAGGAAGCAGCTGACGAGCTCGCCGCGCTGCGCCTTGCCCGAGTTGAGGAAGGTCGGCGTCGCCGGCTGGAAGCGTCCGGAGATGATCTCCTCGACCAGATCGATCGCCACCTGCTCATCGCCGTCGGCGAGACCGAGAGCGGTCATCACGACGCGCTCCTCGAAGCGCTCCAGGTAGCGCTTGCCGTCGAACGTCTTCAGCGTGTAACTGGTGTAGTACTTGAACGCGCCGAGGAACGTCTCGAAGCGGAACTTCTTCGAGTAGGCCAGGTCGGTGAGCTTCTGGATGAACTCGAACGAGTACTTCTCGAGAAGTTCTCCCTCGTAGTATTCCTTCTCGACCAGGTAGTCCAGACGCTCCTTGAGCGAGTGGAAGAACACGGTGTTCTGATTGACGTGCTGCAGGAAGTACTCGCGGGCCGCCCGCTTGTCGGCGTCGAACTGGATCTTGCCGTTCGCGTCGTACAGGTTCAGCATCGCGTTCAGCGCGTGATAGTCGAGACCCTCGTATGCGGGGTTGACCTTGAAAGCCGTCACTGCCTGCTCGTCAACTGCGGTGTCCACCATCGTTCCAATCCGTCGCTCACGCGATCAACATCGTCTTGTGTGCCGAACACTTCGACCCTGTACAAGTGCGGCACACGACACTTGCGGCTGATGACTTCGCCGGCGAGGCAGAAAGCCTCCCCGAAATTGGTATTGCCTGCGGAGATCACCCCGCGGATGTTTCGTCGGTTTCGCTCGTCGTTGAGGAAACGGATCACCTGCTTCGGGACGGCGCCCTTCTCCTCACCCCGACCCTGGCCCCCGCCGTAAGTGGGAGTGACGAGAACGAACGGCTGATCGATGACCAGCGGCTCCTCCGTCCGGTGCAGCGGGATGCGGCGGGCGGGCAACCCGACCTTCTCGATGAATCTGGCCGTGTTGCCCGAGGTGCTGGAGAAGTAGACCAGGAGCGGCGCGGCCGTTGCGACGACGCTCATGATGGCCTCTTACGCCAGCCGCGAAGCGAGTTCGTCGATCTTGTCGGGGCGGAAGCCCGACCAGTGCCCCTCGTCGGTGACGACGACGGGTGCCTGCATGTACCCGAGGGCCTTGACCTGTTCGAGCGCCGAAGCGTCTTCGGAGAGGTCGTGGATCTCGTATTCGATGCCCTTCGCATCGAGTGCGCGATAGGTCGCATTGCACTGCACGCACGAAGGCTTGGTGTAGACCGTGATCGACATTGCTTTCCCCCTCAGGACTAGGTTTGCTCCGGTAGACCTCACCGGGATCTCAATACTACATATGGGTACGGACATTGGGGTTGACCACAAGGGCTAGTAGTTACATCCGTGTAGTTTTCCACCGCTCTCCACTGGTTACAACACAGGTTGTCCACCATTTCATCCACAGCCACCAGACGATTTCGAAGGCGCGCGAAGCGCGTGATCCCGCGGTTCTCACCTGCCGTTCAGGAATCCATCCACAGGCGGGACGTTACGCCGGGGTTCGGACATCGGTTTTGCTGTGGAATCCGACGTCCGGCGTGTCGCGGCGTGTCACCGTGCGAGGTACCGCTCAACCCCGTCGAGGATCCGCGCCAGACCGAAGTCGAAGTTACCGAAGTCCTCATCCACGAGTGCCCCCTCAGCCACAGTCGCGTGCAGTTCAGGGAATCGCTCGCCGGTGATGAATCCGCCGATCACCTCCGCCTCCTCCTGCACGACCGCGCTCAACGACACGTGGTCCGAAGTCGTACGTTCGTCGTACCCGCGCTCGATGAGAGCACGGAACCTCGCATGCCCCGCGACCTGCAGCACGACGGCCACACGTTCCTTGCGGCTCAGCGATGTCGACTCGAGCGCGACGAGGCCGGCTTCCATCCAGTGCAGGTTGTTCGGTGTCATCGCGATCCCCGCGATCGCGATGTCCAGCATCCATGGATGGCGACGGTAGACCTCTGCCGCGGCCGCGGCGTGAGCCTCGAGCCCTGCTCTCCACCCGTCGGCATCGGCGATCGAGCTCGGCGGCATCCCCATTCCGCGCTCCTGCAGAAGAAGCAGAAGGATCTCTTTGGAGGACACGTAGCGATAGAGCGACATGGCCGTGAGCCCGAGGGACGAAGCGACGGAAGGCATCGTGACTGCCGCGAGGCCGTCGGCGTCGGCGATGACGAGCGCCGCGTCGAGCACCTGCTCGAGCGTGAACTCGCGTTTCGGGCCACGCTGGGCAGGGGGCGTCGTTCCCCAGGCGAGCGCAAGACCCCGCGAACGATCACTCGCCGCTTCGTTCTGAACCACACGCTCCTCCTGTCTGCGCGTTACAGCCTAGGCGCCGCGCCCCGCACCGCCGAGAGGTCACACCGCAGACCAGCCACCATCAGAGGGAAGGATGACTCCGTTGATATTGGCTGCGGCGCCGCTTGCCAACCAGAAGACTGCGCTCGCGATCTGCTCAGCGGTGGCCGGCGCAGACATCGTCGCCTGGAGCACAGGACCCGTACGACTGGCGCCGTACTCGGACTTCACCGACATGTCGAGTCCGGTCATCACCGCCCCGGGGCCACGGCGTTCGTGCGAATGCCCTGCGGGCCGTACATGAATGCGTTGCTCTTCGTCAGCCCGGACACCGCGTGCTTCGAAGCCGTATACGCCGCGCCGCCCACCGATCCACGCAATGCTGCCTCGGACGCGATGTTCACGATCGCCCCTGAACCGCGCTCGCGCATCAGGGGCACCACTGCTCGCGTCATGCGCATCACCGCAGTCACGTTGATGTCGAACACTCGCTGCCATGTCTCGTCATCGACCTCGTCGACAGGGCGAACCCCGTCCATGACGCCGGCGACGTTGGCGAGGACGTCCACCCTGCCGTCGGCGGCTTCCACGACCTGTCGCACCGTGGACTCCGAGGTGATATCTCCCGGAACGGCCCTGACGTCGAAGTCGGCCAGATCACCCGAAAGAGCGCGAAGGCGCTCTACAGCGACGTCCGTGGCGACCACCCGTGCGCCGGCACGCGCCAGGATCTGTGCCGTTGCCCACCCGATTCCGGATCCGGAACCGGTGACGATCGCTGTCGATCCGTCGAAACGGAACGGAATGCTGCTCATGGATCCTCCTGTGTCGTCGAACTACCCGTACTTACATAAACAGTATATGTGACTACTGGTAATCCGCTGCGAGGCGGCATCCTCTTCGCTATTGTCGGAGACATCGACCGTGATCCCGCCCACTCCTCGACACCGAACCGGTCCCCACCATCACACGCACATGACTTCTCCTGAATCGCTCTCGCCTACTCTTTCGCCAGAAGTCATCTGCATCGGCGAATCCATGATCCTCGTGACGCCGACCGATGCCGCCCTCGCCGGCGCGCACGACGCGTCGCTCACCCTCGCCGGAGCCGAATCCAACGTCGCGGCGGGGCTCGTCGCCGCCGGCAGGCGCGCCGTGTGGGCCTCACGTCTCGGCGACGACCCCCTCGGCGCGCGCATCGCCTCAGAGCTGTCCCGCCGCGGCATCGAGCTGTGGGTCGAGCGCGACGAGGCCGCCTCGACCGGCGTGATGTTCAAGGACCCCGGCGCCGAGAGCTCGGCCGTCTACTACTACCGCCGCGGGTCAGCCGCATCCCTCATGTCCCCCGGCTTCCTGCCGGTAGAACGTCTCGCAGGCGCGCGGATCGTGCACACCACCGGGATCACGCCGGCCCTGTCGCCGTCCTGCCGCGCGATGGTCGACCGGTTGTTCAATGACGCGCGCTCCGCAGGAGCACTCATGTCCTTCGACGTGAACGACCGCCGTCCTCTCTGGTCGAAGACGGATGCTGCACAGACACTGGCTCGACTCGCGAACGCCGCGGACATCGCCTTCGTCGGCCGAGATGAGGCCGAGCGCACCTGGGGCACGGCGACAGCACCCGAGATCCGTGCGTTCCTCCCCGACTGCGCGCTGCTCATCGTCAAGGACGGCGACGTCGGAGCCACCGCATTCACCGGCGCTGCCGAGCCGGTGTTCGTGCCTGCGCCCGTGGTCGAGGTCGTGGAGCCGGTCGGCGCCGGCGATGCGTTCGCCGCAGGATTCCTCGCCGCGACGCTCGACGAGCAATCCATCGCCGAGCGGCTGCAGGCCGGTCACGACGCCGCAGCACGCGTGCTGCGGATCGCGGCCGATATGCCGCCCGTAGGCTGATCGCATGACCGCACTGACGCTGCCCCGCATCTCCTGGGGAGAACCGACATCGAACAAGACCGTGCTGCTCGTGCACGGGCTCGGCTCGTCGGGCGCCTTGATGTGGGTGCTCGGAGATGCGCTCGCGGGCGCAGGATGGCGAGCGGATGCGGTCGACCTGCGCGGCCATGGCGATGCGCCGCGCGCGATGGACTACACCGTCGGCGCATACGCATCCGATCTGCTCGGCACCCGCCCGCACCGCGGAGGGGCATGGGATGCCGTCATCGGGCATTCGCTCGGCGGAGCGTCGGCGACGGCGGCTGCGGCATCCGATCCTGCATGGACGAAGAAGCTCGTCCTCATCGACCCCGCCATCCTCGTCGACGGGCACGACGCGCAGATCGTGCGCCGCAGTCAGGAGCGGGCGTTCACGGACAACCGGATCGAGGTCGTGCGAGAGGAGCATCCGCATTGGCATCCTCAGGATCATGAGCTCAAGATCGACGCCGTCGCCCGCGCCAGCCGCTGGGCGGTCGAGCAGACCAGTGCCCAGAACCAGCCGTGGGATGTGAGGGCGGATGCCGCGCGACTGACGATCCCCACCCGCATCATCGGGGCGGACCCCGCCGTGTACAGCCTGTTCACCGGCGAGGTCGCCGACGGCGTCCTCGCCGCGAACGAGAACATCTCGATGTCGATCGTCGAAGGCGCCGGTCATTCCCCGCATCGCGACCGACCGGAAGAGACGATCCGTCAACTACTGGAGGCGCTGTCATGAGCTTCGATCCCGCCGATCATCTTCCCGACGAACTCCTCGATCGCATCCGCGAGCGCGCGCCGATCCACGACAGGGAGAACACCTTCCCCGAACAGGACCTCGCCGAGCTCCGCGATGCCGGATACCTGAAGATCCTCGTTCCGACCGAGCGCGGCGGCGCGGGGCTCGGGCTCGAGCAGGCGGCGATCCTGCAGCAGCGGCTGGCCATGGCATCGCCCGCGACCGCACTCGCGATCAACATGCACCTGGTCTGGACCGGCGTCGCGAAGGTCTTCAGCGACCGCGGTGTGCCAGGGCTCGAGTTCGTGCAGGACGGCGCGTCAGCGGGTGACGTCTTCGCCTTCGGGATCAGCGAGGGCGGCAACGATCTCGTCCTGTTCGGCAGCGACACGGCCGCCGTGCCGCAGGGCGATGGCTCCTACGCCTTCACCGGCACCAAGATCTTCACCTCGCTCGCACCGGTGTGGACCAGGCTCGGCCTGCACGGCCTCGACACCACCAGCGAGGACGCCCCGAAGCTCGTGTTCGCCTTCATCGAGCGCACGGACGCCGTGACCACCAGTGACGACTGGGACACACTCGGCATGCGGGGAACGCAGAGCCGCACCACCCGCCTCGACGGCGCAGTCGCCCCCGCGGCGCAGGTCGTGCGGCGCATCGACCCCGGGCCAGGGCCCGATCCGATCATCTTCGGCATCTTCAGCGTCTTCGAGCTGCTGCTCGCTTCGGTCTACACCGGCATCGCCCGTCGTGCGCTCGACCTCGCCGTGCAGACCGTGCAGAAGCGTACGTCGAAGAAGACCGGTCTGGCGTACAGTCAGGATCCCGACATCCGCTGGCGCATCGCCGATATGAGCCTCGCCTACGACGCCCTGCCGCCGCAGATCACCGCTCTCGCGCGGGACGTCGACGAGCAGGTCGACAACGGCGCCCGGTGGTTCACCCTGCTGTCGGGAACCAAGCATCGCGCGGTCGTCATGGCCAAGCATGTGGTCGACCAGGCCATCCTCACCGCGGGCGGCGGATCGTACTTCTCGTCGAACGAGCTCTCCCGGCTCTACCGGGACGTGCTCGCCGGCATGTTCCACCCGTCAGACCCCGAGTCGGCGCACTCGACCGCGGCGAGCGCGCTGCTCGGTCCGGCCGAGGGCGCGTGACCTCACTTCCGGTCGAAGTCGAACGCCTTCAGAAGTTCATCGACGGCCTGGTCGCGCTCGTCGCCGCCCTGTTCGAACATGTGCGTGACGTGGGTGCGCAGGTGGTTCTCGAGAAGCAGACGGTTGAGCGATTCGAGTGACTTCTGGATGGCGCGCGACTGCGTGATGATGTCCATGCAGTACTCCTCGCCCTCGATCATGCGGGCGACGCCGCGCAACTGACCCTCGAGGATGCTGGTGCGGTGCAGCGCGCGCTTCTTGATGTCTTCGATCACGCTACGAGGCTACCCCTCATGCGAGGATGACAGACATGCCGCGCACTCCGATGGCTCTGCTCTCACCTGCCGATCAGGATCGCCTGCGCGCCCTGCGGATGATGAAGGGGATCGCCCTGGGCGCGCTGATCTTCATGGCGCTCGTCTTCGTCGTCGCATTCTGGCTGCAGGGGCGGTATCCCTGGCTCGGCTACGTCCGCGCCGCCGCTGAGGGCGGCATGGTCGGGGCTCTCGCCGACTGGTTCGCCGTCACCGCCCTGTTCCGCAGGCCGCTCGGTCTGCCGATCCCGCACACGGCGATCATCCCGAACCGGAAGGACGAGATCGGCCGCACGCTCGGAGAGTTCGTCGAGACGAACTTCCTCGCCGCCGACGTGGTGCGCACCAAGCTCGCCTCCACCGCGATCGCGCAGCGCGCCGGCGAGTGGCTGCGCGAGCCCGACCACGCGGAGCGCGTCGCCGCCGAAGGGTCGACGATCGCGACGGCAGTGCTGAACGCGCTCAGCGATGACGACGTCCGCGACCTCATCACCGATCTCGCCCGCGAGCATCTCGTGCAGCCGGAGTGGGGCACCCCGGCCGGTGCCTGGTTGGAGCGGATCGTGGACTCCGGGGCGCATCGCGGTGCGGTCGATCTGGCCGCCGACAGCATCGCGACCTGGCTGGTCGCGAACGCCGAGGCGTTCTCGGGTCTCGTCTCACGGCGGCTGCCGGGGTGGGTCCCGAAACTCGCGCACCGCTTCGTCGACGACACCGTCTATCACGAGGCGATCAAGTTCGTCGATGCCGTACGCGCCGATCCCCGGCATCCGGCCCGCCTCGCGATCGACGGATACCTCGCCCGTCTCGCCGACAACCTGCAGAACGATCCGGTCACGCGCCGCAAGCTCGAGTCCGCGAAGGACACGCTCTTCGACAGTCCGCGCGTCGGCGCCCTGGCCGCGGAGGCGTGGAATACGGCGAAGAACGGTCTGATCCGCGCTCTCGCCGATCCGGAGAGCAGCCTGCGGGTGCGCGCGGTGCAGGCCATCGGGGAGGTCGGCGAGCGCCTGGTCGGCGATCCCGCGCTGCAGCGACGCGTGGATTTGTGGGTGTCCGATGCCGCGGTGTTCCTCGTGGACCGCTACCGGCACGACATCGCGTCGATCATCACGGACACCGTCGAACGCTGGGATCCGGCCGAGACCACCGAGAAGATCGAGCTCATGGTCGGCCGTGACCTGCAGTACATCCGACTCAACGGCACGGTCGTGGGTGCGCTCGCGGGCCTGGCCATCTTCTCGATCGCCCATGCCGTGATCCCTGGAGTATCGTGATGGCGCTCTCCCACGACCCGCTCTGGCCGCGCACCGGCCGATGGCCGGCCTTCGACAGCGACGACGAAGCCGATGCCGTGATCCTCGGCGTGCCGACCTGGCGCACTTCGCTCTCACCGACCGGGGCGCACGCCACCCCTGGCGCCGTCCGCGATGCGCTCCAGAGATACAGTGCGACGCTGGTGGGGTCGCCCATCACGGACCTCGATGCGGCGCTGAGGGTCCGGGACGCCGGTGACGTCGCCGAGCCCGATGGCGACGACGGCGAGGCCGCGGTGATCGCGCGGGTGCGTTCACTCGTACCCGCGTTCGTCATCGCGCTCGGTGGCGACAACTCGCTCACGTATCCGGTCGCGCTCGGCACCGAGGCATCCGGTCTCATCACCTTCGACGCGCATTTCGATCTGCGCGACGGCATCTCCAACGGATCCCCCGTGCGGCGTCTCGTCCAGGACGCCCCCGCGGCCGCCACGGTGCCCACCGCGCGCATCGATCCGAACCGGATCGTTCAGATCGGCATCGCCGACTTCGCGAACTCCGCGGCGTACGCCCGGCGCGCGTCCGACTGGGGCATCCGCGTCATCACGCTCGACGAGGCGCGGCGCCGAGGAATCGACGATGTGGTCGCGGAGGCCCTGGAGATCGCGGGCGGCGACGGACGCATCCACCTCGACATCGATGTGGACGTGTGCGACCGATCAGTCGCGCCAGGATGCCCTGCGAGCGTTCCCGGAGGTCTGGCCGCGTGGGAGCTTCGCGCACTCACCCGCGCAGTCGCGGCGGATGCCCGTGTCGTCAGCGCCGACATCGCCGAGGTGGATGCCACCGTCGACGCCGAAGACGCACGCACCGTGCGTCTGGCCGCACTGTGCGTGCTGGAGCTGCTCGCGGGCGTGGCGGGGCGGGGCATCCGATGAGCGGCGACGCACGACCCGGCGCGGACTTCGAGAACGCGCGACCGGGCAGGAGACTCGCGCTCACTCTCCGTTTCCTCCTCGAGCTGGCGCTGCTCGCCGGGGCTGCCGTGCTCGCCTGGCGCATCACGCCGCCGGGATGGAGCTGGCTCGCCGCTGTCGCCGCGATCGCCGCCGTCGCCACGGTGTGGGGCCTGTTCCTCTCGCCGAAGGCCCGGTACGACATCGGCGGGTTCGCTCGGCTGATGCTGGAGATCGTGCTGTTCGCGGGAGTGGCCGCAGGGCTGATCGCCGTCGGTGTCGTCGTTCCCGCGATCGTGGGCGCGGCGGTCTGGGTGCTCGATCGACTGGCCCTCAGGCTGCTCCCCTGATCACGCCCGCCCTCACGGACCGCCGACGAGCGCCCCGTCCTTCCAGACGTCGCCGATCAGCGGAACACCCGGCCGATACGACAGGTGCACATGGCTCGGAGCGTTCAGCAGCACGAGGTCGGCGCGGGCTCCGGCGGTGATCACGCCGATGTCGTTCCGGCGCAGCGCTGCCGCTCCTCCGGCCGTCGCCGCCCAGAGCGCCTCTTTCGGCGTCATGCCCATATCACGCACGGCGACGGCGATGCAGAACGGCACGGATGAGGTGAAGCTCGACCCGGGATTCGTGTCGCACGCCAGCGCGACGGTGACGCCTGCGTCGATCAGCCGTCGCGCGTCCGGGTAGGGCTGTCGCGTGGAGAACTCCACGCCGGGCAGCAGCGTGAGGACGGTGTCGGATGCCGCGAGGGCGGCAATGTCGGCATCCGTGAGGTATGTGCCGTGATCGACGGATGCCGCGCCCACCTCGATCGCCATCCGCACTCCGCCACCAGGACCGAGCTGCCCGGCATGCACCCGGGGCGTGAGACCACGGGCGACACCGGCCTCGAGCACTCGCCGGGACTGCTCGACAGTGAAGGCGCCCGTCTCGCAGAACACGTCGATCCACCGGGAGTGCGGGGCGCAGGCCGCGAGCATGGGCCCGACGACCAGGTCGACGTATCCGTCCGGATCATCGGCGTACTCCGCCGGCACGACATGCGCGCCGAGGAATGTCACTTCGTCCGTGACCTCGGCCGCGAGCCGCACCAGCCGTCGTTCGGTCTCGACATCGAGCCCGTATCCGCTCTTGACCTCGATCGTGGTGGTGCCCTGTCTGCGCATCTCGTCGATGAAGCCGTGCAGGCGGGCGCGCAGCTGTTCGTCGCTCGCCGCCCGCGTCGCGGCTACAGTCGATCGGATGCCGCCCGCGGCATACTTCTCTCCCGCCATGCGCGCTTCGAACTCCGACGCACGATCCCCGGCGAAGACGATGTGGCTGTGGCTGTCCACGAAGCCGGGGATCACGGCGCGGCCGCCCGCATCGACGACCTCGGGCTCCGCGCCTTCGATCCCCGAGCCTGCCGAAGGGTCGGGAGCGTCGGCGCTCGCACCGACCCACCTGATCCGCCCGCCCTCGACGAGCACCGCGGCGTCTTCGAGCACGCCGGCATCCGTGCAGGTGCTCAGCTCGCCGATATTCGTGATCAGGGTGCGCATCTCTCGATCCTCTCAGCAGCCCAGAGGGCATTTCAGCACGGTGTACCGCCTCTGCACCGTGCCCGAGTGCCCTCTCGGTGCGCTTCGCCTGCTCCCTGCCCGCGAGATCATCCCATCGGCACCTTCAGGCCCCGGTCGCGTGCGACCTCCCGGGCACGGTCGTATCCGGCATCCACGTGCCGCATGACCCCGGTGCCGGGATCGTTCGTGAGCACGCGCTCGAGCTTCTCCGCCGCGAGCGCCGTGCCGTCGGCGACGGTGACCTGACCCGCATGGATGCTGCGGCCGATCCCGACGCCTCCGCCGTGGTGCAGCGATACCCACGACGCCCCGGAGGCCGTGTTCAGCAGGGCATTCAGCAGCGGCCAGTCGGCGATCGCGTCCGAACCATCGGCCATGGCCTCGGTCTCACGGTACGGCGAGGCGACCGATCCGGCATCCAAGTGGTCGCGTCCGATCACGATCGGCGCCTTCAGCTCGCCCGACGCGACCATCTCGTTGAACCTCAGCCCTGCGAGGTGGCGCTCCTTGTAGCCGAGCCAGCAGATCCGCGCCGGCAAGCCCTCGAAGTGTACCTTCTCGGCCGCCTGGTCGAGCCAGCGGTGCAGCGCGGCGTCCTCGGGGAACAGTTCCTTCACGGCTCGGTCGGTCGCCGCGATGTCGGCGGGGTCCCCCGAGAGCGCCACCCAGCGGAACGGTCCCTTGCCCTCGGCGAACAGCGGGCGGATGTATGCGGGGACGAACCCGGGGAATGCGAACGCGCGCTCGTATCCGCCGAGCTCCGCCTCCCGACGGATCGAGTTGCCGTAGTCGAACACGGCCGCCCCTGCATCGTGGAACCCCACCATCGCGGCGACGTGCGCTGCCATCGACGCGCGCGCACGATCGGTGAATTCTGCGGGGTCGCGCTCAGCCGCCGTCTTCCACTCGGCGACGGGCATGCCCTGCGGAAGATATGCGAGCGGGTCGTGAGCACTGGTCTGATCGGTGACGATGTCGACCGGGACGCCGCGTCGCAGCAGCTCGGGGAAGACGTCGGCGGCGTTGCCGACCACCCCGACCGAGAGCGCCTCGCCGGCAGCCTTGGCGGCGAGGACATCCGCCACGGCCTGGTCGAGATCGGTCGTGTAGCGATCGAGGTATCCGTGTTCGACGCGGCGGGCGAGCCTCGTCTCGTCGACGTCGACGATGAGCACCGAACCCCCGTTCATGGTCACGGCGAGCGGCTGCGCGCCGCCCATCCCGCCCGCGCCGCCGGTGAGGGTGAGGGTTCCCTTCAGGGAGGTGCGCGAGAGCGACCGCGCCACGGCGGCGAAGGTCTCGTAGGTGCCCTGAAGTATCCCCTGCGTGCCGATGTAGATCCATGACCCGGCGGTCATCTGCCCGTACATCGTCAGCCCCAGCGACTCGAGGCGGCGGAACTCGGGCCAGTTCGCCCAGTCGCCGACCAGGTTCGAGTTCGCGATGAGCACGCGCGGGGCCCACTCGTGGGTGCGGAACACCCCTACCGGCTTGCCGGACTGGACGAGCAGGGTCTCGTCCGGATCGAGCTCGTCGAGGGTGCGCACGATCGCGTCGTACGCCTCCCAGCTGCGAGCAGCCCTGCCGGTGCCGCCGTAGACGACGAGGTCCTCCGGGTGCTCGGCGACCTCCGGGTCGAGGTTGTTCATCAGCATCCGCTTGGCGGCTTCTGCGCCCCAGCTCTTCGCGGTGCGTTCGGGGCCTCGCGCAGCGTGGACCGTGCTCATGAGTTCTCCTTCGCTGTGCGGGCGACGGCACCCGATCGGACGAGTTCGGTCACCGCTTCGATCTCGGGCGAGAGGAAGCGGTCGGGCCCTGGGCCCGCGGCGACCGTTCGCACGAGATCGCGCACGGCCCCGGTCGCCGGGCCCGCGCCAAGGGGTGCGCGCAGGTCGAGCGCGAGGGCCCCGGTGATCACTTCGATCGCGAGCACACGGGTGAGCCCGTCGATGGCGCGGCGCAGCTTTCGCGCCGCCGCCCACCCCATCGAGACGTGGTCCTCCTGCATGGCGGATGAGGGGATCGAATCGACGGATGCCGGAACCGCCAGGCGCTTGAGCTCGGAGACGATGCCTGCCGCGGCGTACTGCGCGATCATGAGGCCGGAATCGACGCCGACCTCGTGCGCCAGGAAGGGCGGCAGTCCTCTGCTGCGCGCCGGGTCGAGGGCACGATCAGTGCGGCGCTCCGAGATCGAGGCGACATCGGCGACCGAGATCGCGAGGAAATCGAGCACGGCGGCCACCGGCGCCCCGTGGAAGTTCCCGTTGGATTCGATGCGCCCATCGATCGTGACGACGGGGTTGTCGATGACGCTGGACAGCTCGCGCGACGCGATCGTCGCCGCGTGCATCATGGTGTCGCGTGCAGCACCGTGCACTTGCGGTGAGCAGCGCAGGGAGTACGCGTCCTGCACACGCCCGTCGTCCGGACCCTTGTGGCTGGCCACGATCGGGGATCCGGCGAGGAACGCGCGCAGATGAGCGGCGGAGACCGACTGGCCGTCCTGAGGACGCAGCGCCATCAGATCGGCGGCGAACACGGCATCCGTCCCCAGCTGGCTCTCCACCGACATCGCCGCGGCGATGTCGGCGGTCGTCATCAGGTTCTCGAGGTCGTGCAGGGCGAGCAGCAGCATCCCGAGCATCCCGTCGGTGCCGTTGATGAGCGCGAGCCCCTCTTTCTCCTCCAGCACGAGCGGTTCGATTCCGGCATCCGCCAGGGCGTCGGATGCTTCGACGACGACGCCGTCGACCCGCACATCCCCCTCCCCCATGGCCGCGAGCGCGATGTGCGCGAGCGGTGCGAGGTCGCCGGAGCATCCGAGAGACCCGTACTCGCGGACGATCGGGGTGATGCGCGCGTTGAGCATGGCCGCGTATGTCTCCGCGACGACGGGGCGCACCCCTGTGCGTCCGGATGCGAGGGTCTGCAGGCGCAGCAGCTGCAGTGCGCGCACGACCTCGGTCTCGACCTCGGCGCCGGTGCCCGCGGCGTGCGAGCGGATGAGGCTGAGCTGCAGCTGACGGCGTCGTTCAGGGGCGATGAAAGTGGTGGCGAGCGCGCCGAATCCCGTCGAGACGCCGTAGTGCGGGTGCGGGTCAGCGGCGAGCGATTCGATGAAGCCGCGGGTCTCCGAGATGCGATCCAGCGCTTCATCGGCGACCTCGACACGGGCGCCGGATCGGGCGACGGCGACGACATCGCCGACCGTGAGGATTTCGGCACCGATGCGGACGAGAGGGAGCATGACTCGATTCCACACCCGCCCAGTGGCGGCGAACAGTCCGTCGTGTCATCATGTGTCTGTGATCCCAGACAATCGTGCGCGCGCGCCGCAGGTCCCCGCCGCCGACCAGACGCTGCGGGTCCTGCGGCACATGGCTGCCCGTCCCGCCCCGGTATCGGCGTCCGCTGTCGCCCGCGACCTGGGGATCCCGCGGTCCACGGTGCACCATCTGCTGAACACCCTCGCCGAGCATGGGTTCGTGCTGCACCTGCGTGAGGAGAGGCGCTGGGCGCTGGGCACCACCGCATCCGAACTCGCGGGTGGCTTCGCGCGGCAGCAGCCGCTGGCGCGACTCGGGCGCCCGCTCGTGGCGGCCCTCGCCGACCGTCTCGGCGAGAGCACCCATCTGGGCGTGCTGAGCGGAGGCGATGTCGTCTACATCGTCGAAGAGCGCGCACCGAGGCGTCCCGCTCTCGTGACCGACGTCGGCGTGCGCCTGCCCGCGCATCTCACCGCGACAGGGCGCGCGATGCTCGCCGCTCTCCCGCGCGAGCAGGTGCGCGCCCTCTATCCGAGCACGTCGGCCTTCTCGACGCGGACGGGCCGTGGCCCGGCCGCACCGAGTGAGCTCAGAGAGTTGCTGCGCAGCATCCGCGCCGCAGGTTTCGCGTCTGAGGACGGCGAGGTCACGGATAGGACCCGCTCCGTCGGAGCCGCAGTGCGCGACGGCTCCGGCTGGCCGATCGCCGCCGTCGCGGCGACCTGGTCGCACAGCGCGGGGCCCACGGAAGCGGATGCCGCGGCCGCCGTCATCACGACCGCGGAAGAGCTGCAGCGGCGCCTGCGCTGAACCTCCCCAACACGGAGGGCGTTCGAACAGGGAAGGGGAGCCGCAGGTCACCCGACCGCGACTCCCCCGCCCTCAGGGCCGGAATCCTCTCGGGTCAGCCGCCCGCACCCTTGCGTGGCTTGATGAAGGATTCCGGCTCCTGCTTTGCACGCTTGGCCGCTCGCTTCTCCTTGAGCGACAGCTGCGCGGTCTTCTTCCCGGTTTTCGGTGTCGGCGTCTTTCCTGCCATCAGGACTCGCTTCCCCTCTTCGATTCGGCTGGCGGGTGTGACTTGACCATATCCAGTTCCCCACGGAAGTCAAATTTCCCGGTGAGAGGCAAAAAACTTCCGTCTGCGGTAAGTGCGGGATCCGCCGACCAGTACGCTCGAGGAGTGCTCGATACTCTCACTGGCTTCGTCGTCGTGGGACTCGCCATCGCCGTCGGATACATCATCGGACGCATCGATCTGCTCGGCCCGCACGCACGCCATGTGCTGGGACGCCTGACCTTCTTCGTCCTCTCGCCGTTCCTGCTGTTCACGGTGCTCGCGCAGGCGGATGCGCGCGTGCTCTTCTCCTCCCTCCTCCCGGTCTCGGCGATCGCCGCCGTCGCCGCCATCGGGCTGTTCGCCCTCGTGGCGAGAACGGTGTGGAAGCGGAGCATCGGCGAGACCGTGATCGGTGCACTCTCCTCCGGGCAGGTGAACTCGAACAACATCGGCATCCCCCTGTCGTTGTACCTGCTCGGCAGCGCGGCGTACCCCGCGCCGGTGATCCTGCTTCAGCTGCTGGTGTTCACCCCGATCGCACTGACGATCCTCGACACCGTCACGCACGGACGCACGTCGGCGTGGCGCACCTTCGTCCGCACGGCGAGCAATCCGATCATCGTGGGTTCGGCGCTGGGCACGCTCGTCTCGGTGCTGAACATCGACCTGCCGCCGATCGTCCTGGAGCCGGCGCTTCTGCTGGCGAACGCGTGCGTGCCGGTGCTGCTGATCAGCTATGGCGTCTCGCTGTACGGCCAGAAGGTGCTCGGCGCTGCTGGACGCCGCAGGGACGTGCTGCTGGCGAGCACGCTGAAACTCGTGGTGATGCCGGTGATCGCGTGGATCACCGCCGAGTTCGTGTTCGGCCTGTCCACCCACGAGGTGCTCATCGTCGTCGTGCTCGCAGCCCTCCCCACCGCGCAGAACGTCTTCAACTACTCGCAGCGCTATGACGTCGGCGAGTCGATCTCGCGCGATACGGTCTTCGTCACCACGATCGGGTGCGTTCCGGTGCTGCTGATCGCGACGCTCCTCTTGGGATGACGGCACCGGGCTGAAAGAGTAGTGGCATGAGCGCTCTCCGCATCCTGCATCTCAGCGATACGCATTTCGCCGGCGACGGCGGGCGCCATTACGGCGTGGTCGACACCGCTGAGCATCTCCGACGCGCGCTGGCGCACGTCGGGCACCTCCTGTTCGACCTCGTGGTCGTCTCCGGCGATGTCAGCGAAGACGGTACGGAGGAGTCGTACCGGCGCATCCGTGACCAGCTCACGCCGTGGGCGCAGGCGCGCGGCGCGCGCGTCGTCTTCGCGATGGGCAATCACGACCAGCGCGAGCCGTTCCGCACCATCCTTGGTGGTGGACAGCCGGATGCCGGCGAGCGCGAACTCCCCGGGATCGATCTGGAGCGCCCGGTCGTCTCCGTTGCATCAGCAGCGGGATGGCGGGTGATCGTGCTCGACAGTTCCGTGCCGGGGGCCGGGTACGGCGCTCTCCCACCCGAGCAGATATCCTTCCTGCGGGCAGAGCTCGCGGCGCAGGCAGAGCATGGCACCGTCGTCGTCGTGCATCACCCTCCGGTGCGCGCGCAGACCGACCTGCTGCAGGCGCTCGCCCTCGACGAGCGCGACGGAGCGGCGCTGATCGACGTCGTGCAGGGCACCGATGTGCGCGTGATCCTCTCTGGCCATTACCACCTCCCCATCACCGAATTCGTCGCGGGCGTCCCGGTGACCGTCGCACCAGGGGTGACGAACATCTCCCGCAGCTTCGGCGACCCTGCGGAGGAATCGGCGATCAACGGCTTCGGCGGCTCGGTCGTGACGGTCGACGGCGACACGGTGCGCGTCGTGCCCTTCGTCGAGCGGCTGACGCCGGACGATCTCGTGTTCCATTTCGACGCCGAGGTCGTCGCCGACATCATCCGGGAAGCGGGCCGGCCCGACGACGAGTGAAGCCCCGGGCGATCGCCCGGGGCTTCGGATCGGTGGGGCTCCTACGGACTTACTGCAATCGAAACGAGACAACCCGTCAAGTCGATGGTCTAGTAGCAGAAGCCCGGGGCCAGATCGGAAGCACGGCACTGAAGCGGTCGAGCCAGCCGCCACGTGCCGCACGTTTGGGGAAGAAGCTCCCTGCCGATATCGAAGAGAAGATTCTTGAAGGCTACCGCGCAGGTCGCACCGTCTATGAAATCGCGGGCGAGCACGGCATCCATCGAGTCACCGCGAGCGTAGTTCTCAAGCGGGCGGGCGTAACCATGCGCCGCAATCCGCCGTCGGAGGAACAGGTGAAGGAGATGATCCGCCTCTACAACCAGGGCCTCTCGCTTCAAAAAGTCGGAGACCGCCTCGGCTTCGACGCCAGCACTGTCCTCAACAAGCTCAGGAGCCGAGGGGTCCGCACGAGAGATTCGCATGGACGCATCCGATGATGATCGACTGTTCATGAGCGAAGTGTTCGGTGCGCTGAGCAAGAGAGGGAACTGGGCAGTCGGGAGATGGCCCTCCGACAAGTCATCATCATCAGGACCTCAGCGCGGCTGATTCTTGGCTGCGCGTTCCTGCGCGCCGAGCGGAGCACCAAGCAATCGGATGGCTTCAGAACGCACCGCCCGCTCGAGAATGTCAGCCACGACTGCCAGGTGCTCGGGATCGAACGATCCTGAGCCGTGAGACAGCGTGTTCCTTGCTTTCGTGAGCACAGTTTGAAGGGGCAGTGTGTCCTTGCCGTGGTGCTGTGCACGGACGGCCTTGATTAGTTCGCTCATCGCGAGCTCATCAGAGATCTCATCCGGCAACCGCTTCAACAGATCGGCAAGCGTTGAATCGAGACCCTGCTGAGCTTCCTTGCGGAGGTGCTTGTTGATGAAGGAGAAATCTGCCTTGTCCAACAATTCCTGAACTCGGGCGATGACGCCCTCTCGTTTCGCCCCGAACTTCTCCCTGTCCGCTTCGTGCTTGGCTCGGTTCTCGAAGCCATATGATCCCTCGAGTGCCTGCAGTAGGAGCAGGAACCGCGAGCGGGGATGTTGGTCGCTGGTCGTCGCCATTGCGCCGTAGGTCTCAAAGAGCGGGTGTCTGGCGGCAACCTGACTCTGCCAGGCGTGCAACAGGTCGAGCAAGCTCACGCCGTCGCCCGCGAGACTTATTGCCGAGCGGATCTCCTCGACTGCCGCCCGCGTCGAGTTCACGGGTGCGTGGGTGATGTCCCAGCCGAACACCTGGTCGCGGTGAGAGCGGGGTGCTGCCTCCGTGACGACTGAGAGAAGGTATCGAACCTCGCGCGGCGAGGCAGTCAGGAGCGAGATGAGTTGTCGGAGCGGTCGAACCCACTCGAGCCACCAATCGACGACCGTCAGAGGTTCCTCAGAGGTCAGACGCAGGACAGGACCGAAGGCCATCCGGAATTCGTAGCCGTCAACCGCGCGAACGGTGTAGTCATAGCCGAAGGTCATCGACAGTCTGCCAGCACTCCACGCGAACTTCGCCTCCTTGTTTACGGTGGCTGTCCAGACTGGCTCATCGCCGGCCTTCATTGGCATCTTCACGTGCGAGATCGGAGCTACTCCTGCAACCGACTCCAAACCCTCAATCTGAAGCTCGATCGAGGCGTACTTCCGCTGCACTGAAGAGTCGAACCTATCGAGGGACAGGACGGCAAATGCACCGATCGCCCGACCGTTTCCGGAGAAGCTGTAGCTGAGTTCTCCATTCATCAGGGCGACGTAGGCGCCACTCGAGAGTCGGCCCGTGAGGGTATCAAAGCGGTGCCGCTGCGGGAACGAGGCAACGCCTGTGGCACCCTCGGACACCCACTCGATCGGCAGGTCACCGTAGAGGATGCCGCTCGGATATTTCCCCTGCTCGACGGTGAGGAGACCCGGGATCCCGGCGTGTCCGCCCTTACGATCCGGCACTTGCCACGTGATGAGATATTCGCCCGTCTCGAACGGGAGCTTGACCGCCGAAGTCTCCTTGGGAGATTTCATAGCGTCGCCTCGTTCGTCCGCGCGAACGCGATCATCCGCTGCACAGCAGCCGGAAGAAGCCCGACAATGCTCGTCTCGTCCACAAGGCCAACCAGGTTCGTCCAGACCTGTCCTCGAACGGCTCGCACATCGATCTTGTAGACCTCCCCAAGAGCCCGCTCAACATCAGCGACAGCCCCAGGCTGCCGCGGCACCGCCGACGTTCGGTCGCCAGAAGGGTGATCGGTCTCAGTGAGTATCCGTTCAGGCGGGATCAGCGCTACATCGTCCGGGTACTGCATACCCGCCGCGTTGATTGAGAACCAGCAGCCGAGCTCGATTGCTCGGCGCGTCTGCGCCTTGTCGCCGCGCCACCAGTGGAGCACTGCCCCCCTGATTGGAGTTCGTTCCAGGGCATCGAGCACGCGCCCTGGCGCGCCGGAGCTATGGATGGAAGCGATGCGCGGCGTGCGCTGCAACGCGCCAAGGATCGAGGAGAGAACTAGCTCCTGCTCGTCGAGCGGCACCTTGGAGCGTCGATCCAGCCCGATCTCACTCACGAAGGCCGCCGAAGCGATCAGCGAGACGAACCTCTCGGCGTCAAACTCCCACTGCGCCTGCACCACGCCCGGATGACAGCCCACACCCCAGATCGTGACCTGGTCATGACGGTCCCTGACGGACTCGTACTCATCCAGAGACCTGGTGGCCGCGAACACGACCGCACCGAGCTGCTCAAGATCGGCCGGGCGCGTCTTTGGACTGATATGCGCGTGCAGATCAAGTAGGGGAAGCTGGGGCGTCATCAGAAGAGGCCTCGAAGTTCGTCGACTCCCCGCTTAGACAGGGCAAGGGCATCCTGCGCTGAGTAGCCCTCGGGGAGCGACATAGCCATCACATCGCGTGCACGAATACCTCGATCGACGAAGTCCCGGAGAGGCTCAACGATCGACTTTTGCCGGACAAACGTGTTGTAGCCACCGATCTGATCGTTCACGAGATAGGTGGTCATGTCGGGAACGCCAGAAGCTACGAAGGCCGCACGGCGAACGAGGCAGCCGAAGCACACGCCGCAAGATGATCCCACGGGAGCACCGCTGTAGCGCGCGTCCGTGTGCGAGCAGGAGTTGGTGTTACTGAGGTAGGTCGAGGCGGCGTCGACTCCGACCGCGTCCGCTACCCGGCGGAACATCTCGCCCTTCGTGAGGGCCTCGAAGGGATTCTCAATAATGCTATGTCCGCCGACGCTCTGCATCAGGGCGGACAGTTCGCGCAGGAAGCGCGGATGGGTCGTGTGCGTCGATAGGCTGCCACGACGGTCAGGGCCAAGTGGCGGGTTGAGCGATGCAAAGCCGTTCTCGGGGATCCAGAGCGTCGAACCAGCGCGTTCAGCGACGGCGAGTCCCAGCGCCAGGAACAGCAGCGAGCGCGATCGAGTCGATGTCTCGCTGCGGAACGATGAGCCGCCCAGACGCTTCGAGCCGCGATGAAGATGGAACTGACGGTGTACCTGCCGGATGCCGGGCGCTAGTTCAGTGATCGCGCCGACGATGCCCTGCTGTACCGGGGAGATCGCGGTTGAGCTGTACTGCGACACCAGCGATTGCGAGCGGTCCTTGCCCAGTTCAGCCGCTGACAGGAGTGCACCGGCAGCCGAGTCGGCACCACCGCTGAGGAGTACCGTCCGGTCGTGGTGCTGCTCCTCGATTGGAAGCCCGGCCTCACCGACTTCGGGCGCCTGTGTGAAACTGAACGACCAGTGGTCGCCCGATAGGAAGCCGACTGTGCTGGCCAGCTGCTCGGCGTGTGATGCCCAGACGCGGGGATCGCCCACCTCCACGGTGAGCTCGAACTCCCTCGCGTTCCAGCTCGAGCCGCCGCCCTCTCGAAGTACGGAGCGATCGGCGGCGAGTACTCCCAGGGCGATTCGGACAAGATCGACGTTACGCGGATTCACCACGCCAAGGTCAGCCAGGTGCGGATCAACGCCTCCGGTGAAGGTCGTCCGGCCGTTGTGTGTCCAGAGGAACACCTCGTCGAAGTTGCCGTCCAGCAGGGCAGCGTCAGCGGTGGCCTCGGAGAGGGTGAGTAGGAGCCGACTCATGACGTGACTCCGAAGATCTGCCCGATGTCGCGGATGCCGTTCTCGATAGCCTGCGCCATCTGCTGCTCGGTCGCGCCTGCCGGGTTCAGGGTTGCCTGGGCCGCGTATTCCGCTGCCACATCACGGATCTGACGCTCCAGGCTACGGCGTTTCTCGAAGCTGGCGTCCTTGGCGTAGATCGTCGCTGACACCTCGGTCAACGCGGTCTCCGCGATGGTCGTCTCGATCGACTTCCTGACGACATCCTCCGGCGTTGGCGGATGATCGGCAGGCTGCTCCAGGATCCACTCGACGACGGTCGCGACGATGTCGCGCTCCTCAGCATCCGCAAGTGTGCTGTCGGCCTGGGCCTCGAAGGCAGTCTCGATGATCTTGAGCCCGATAGCGACAGGGTCACCAAGCGACTGCAGCTCGTCATAGTTGAGGCCAGCTTCGCGCAGGGCCTCCCGGTTGCCCGACGAGTAGGCAAGCGCAAGCCGCCCAGCTCGCCCAGCTGCCCGAGATACCCGGCCGACGGAGCGCGTGGCGCCACCCGATGAGCGGCCACCGCCTCCACCTCGGGAACCGCCGCCGCCACCGCCCGGGCCGTCGCTGCGCCCACCGCGGCCGCGCGAGTTGAGCAGTACGCGAAGCGCCGGCCCGAGGTCTACTCGCGGCTGCCCCGGCGTTCCGGGACGCGGCGGATCAGAAGAGTGGTCGGCTCCATCCGCGCCGCTCGTGTCAGCGCCAGCGGCACCACCTGGCCCACCTGCAGTATCAAGCCACGCCGCAATGTTGTCGCGGAGGTCACCTGCGTCCTTGCCACCGCTGCCGCCGAATGAACCGCTAGTTCCCATTGCTGCTCCACGCCGTCTCGACGATGCCCACAGACTGCTGGAGCTGCTGGTCGTCTGACCCAGCCCGCCAGGTCTCAAGCACCGGCCGATAGATCGCCTGATCCAGCGGGCGAAGCTTGATAATCGTTGCTGGCTCAACGTCTCCCGCAGGGAGACCTCGTAGCGCCGCCACCACGTTCGGCTGGGTTGTCGGCTGCTGGGCCGCAAGGCGAAGCAGGCTCTCGATCGTGAACTTCTGCAGAGCGGGCTGGTCGCGAGTACGGCGTCCGAGATGTCCAACCAGAATCTGGGCGTCGCTTTCGGGCAGCAGTCTCAGCGTCTCATCGGTGACACCCGCTCGGTCGAGCTTCAGGCTCGACGTCAGCGCGACCGCCAGGTCACGGAGACGCTCAGGTAGCCCTGTGTCAATGACCTCGATCTTGGCGAACGAGGCTGCCAGATAGAGGTACCCCGAGATAGCAGAGGCGTCGAGCGCAGGGGGGAGCTTCGCCCAGCGCCGAAGCGTGTCGCTGAAGTCATCATCGCGGGCTGACTCCTGTTCCGGTACCGGAGTGACCGCCTTCTTCTTAGCGCGCCCCTCGTCCTGCCCATCATCCCCGGTTGCCTCGGGTGTTGTCTCTTCGACCTCCTCAACGCGGCCGTTGGCGGCAACATCGAGAGCGTCGAGCTTGTCGCGCAGCTGGTTAGACGCAAGCCAGCCGAGTACCGTCTCGAAGTCATCGGTGAGGATCCGCTCCAACACCATGAGCTTCGCAACCTCGTCTGCCTCAAGCTCGAACCCACGACGCCGAGCAACCGCCTGGCGCACGTTCAGATCGTTTAGGAACCGTTTGATCCGTCGCGGGTTGCCGTGGAACTTCTCGTAGAGGATCGGTGTCAAGCGTGTGGCTGTGACCAGATGCTCAGCCAGTGGAGTGCCGTCCTCGATCTCAAGATCGTCCAGACTGCCTCCACCGATGCGGAGCTCGTCGCACTTGGCGACAAAGGCTGTATATACCGCCTCATCGTTACCCATCTCCGCTTTCGCAAGCAGCAGGAAGAGATATGCCTCGGTGTCGAATCGACTCAGCGCAGGGAGCGGGATCGTCGTCTGGACGATCTTATGCAGGTAGAGCTTCGCTGGATCCTCGTCCTCGTTCTTTGGTGCAGCCGTCTTGAACTTCTGCTGAATAGCTTCCGCCACGCGATCCTCGTCGGCTGCGATGACGAAGGACATTCCCCTGGCCGAAAGAAACAGCCGGATCGCTTCAAGGGTCTCGACCACGGTGTCCGGCAGGCAGCGATCGAGATCATCGACGAGCACAACCACACGTGACAGGTGGGCCAGTGCAGGATCGGCCAATAACGCCTCGAACTCCTCGCGGAAGGCCGCCATGCCTTTCTCGCTGTCGAGGCTGTCGGGCTCGTCACTAACAAGGCCGAAGACGTCATCGATGTTCGGCAGTTGCATCGTGATAGCGGTCTTGGCGGCCATCTTGACCGCCTTCGACCAGTTCACTTTGCGGACGAGCTTCTTGAATGCTTCGAGGCCAGCCTGGCCAACCGGATCCGTCTCTTTGAACTCCTTGCTGAGCGCACCCAGCACCTCAGCGATGAGGCTCTCCTTGGGGCCAACTGTCGGGTCGTAGAGCCAGGGCTGCGTCGGGATGACCAGCACCTCACGCTCGCTACCCGAGGAGCGCTCCTTGATCTCGGACTTGATCAGCTCGAGGACGCTCGTCTTGCCGCTACCCCAAGCACCGGAGAGACCGATCGCCACGGGATCGAGTCCGTCATCGAAGATCGCATCCGCAGCCGTCTCTGCGACCGCACGAAAGGCCAGCAGATCCTGGGTTGCAGGCTCATCTGACCAGAGCGGGTAGGAGGAGGTCATAGTTTCCACGCTCCCGGCACTGCACGCGCATAGTCGTCGATGCCGATGGCTTCGAAGTGGCGCTTGGCGGACTTGATCTTGGCGAGTTCGGTCGGTCGGAGTTTCGAGTCGTCGAGCGTGCTCTTCGTCTCGCGGATCATGTAGATCCGGTCTTCGCCGTCCTCCTGCTTGATGATTGCCCAGTCGGGGTTGTATGGGCCGACGGGGGTGTCGATCTTGAACTTGGCGGGCAGCTTCATGAACAGCTTGATGTCCTCGCGAGAGTCGAGCAGTTCCGCGAACTGGCGCTCGACGTCCGAGTCGAAGACAACGTAGTCGAAGTCGGTCTTCTGGGTGTGCTGCACCTTGTACATCTGGTCGAGGAAGCGCTCCTTCTCCTCCTCGCCGTCCCGCTGCAACTCGCGCAGTTCGTAAACCGAGCCTGCGATCCGCTCGTACTGGATGCCGTCGACCACGATCTTCGCCAGCTCGCTCTGGAGGGCGCGCTTGGTCATCGCGATGAAGTCGTTCGGGTTGCCGATGAACTCGCCCAGCCGGCCACTGCCGATCAGGATGTCGACAATGGTCTTGCGGGTAAGGGAAGTGGCTTCCTGCAGCTCCGTGATGATGTCGGGCAGGTCGTAGCTGCCCTTGAGATCCGCCGAGCGGGTGCCGAGCTCTTCGCCCTTTGCGCCGCCTCGAAGCACCTTAACTCCGGCACGGGTCACCTGGATGCGCAGCGCATCGATCTGCGGCGCTTCCCGGATCGTGCGGACAGCGTTCTCGATCAGCTGGTCGCGACCAACCTTGACGCGGTAGGTGGTTTTCTGGCTGATCGTCTCCCAGAACTCCTCGAACTCCGGGTTCGAATAGAGCTGCTTGTTGAGCACGCGCGGCTGACGCTTGCTGACCGGCTTGACGTACTTGCCGATATTGGCGCGCTCGACCAGCTCGATGATGATCGACTCAGCCCAGACGAAGTCGACCGGCAGGCCAAGGTCGAAGCCGAGCTGGTTCGGCTGGAACTTCGAGGTGACCGCGCCGTCCTTGTCGATGAAGCCCTTGTCCTTGAGGTGCTCCCATACGAGGACGGAGCGCTGGTAGCCGAACTGGTCGTCGGTGAGCGCGCCGTTCTCGTCCTGCAGCGGGATCTTTGAGAACTCTGCCCTCCGCACCCGGCCGATCTCGACCCCTGCGTCCTTGTACTCACGCTGGAGTGCATCCGCGAACTTCGTGTACGACTCGTTCGCCACGACCGTTAGCGTCGCGACGCCACGGTCGGCGACGCGGGCGTAGCCGTCCTCAGTCTTTGCGACCGGGAGGCGGAGGCCACGTCCGAGGGTCTGGCGGCGCTCGGTCTCGGCGCCCATTTCACGCAGGGTGCAGATCTGGAAGACGTTCGGGTTGTCCCAGCCCTCGCGCAGTGCGGAGTGGCTGAAGATGAACCGGACAGGCTCGTTCTCGTCGAGCAGTCGTTCCTTCTGCTGCATGATCAGCTCGTAGGCGTCGTCATCGGCTTTCGTTGTGCCGGACGAGTCCTGGAAGGTCGTCGTCTTGCCGCGCTTGATCTGGGAGAAGTATGCCCGGCGAAGCTCGCTCGGCGCCTGCGGTAGTAGCTCCTGGTAGCGCGCCGACTTCGCTCGCTCCTCGACGAAGACCTCGTCGAACCATTGCACGAAGTCACCGTTCGCGTCGTCGTTGCTCGTGCCGTCACCCAGGTAGCTGGCGACCTTATCGACGAAGAAAAGGCTGAGCACCTTGATGCCCTTAGCGCGGAGCATCGATTCCTTGCGAAGGTGTTCACGGACGGTCTCTCGGATCATCTCCTTGTAGATCGCGCCGGCGGAGGCACCGATGCTCTCGCCCTCATAGAGGAAGCCGTACGAGGTGAGGTCCACGTAGGCGGGCTCGATGCTCATTTCGTTGATGCGCCAGCCCTCGTAGATGGGGTTGTTGGTAAGGCGCGCATCCGACAGTTCCTGGTGCTGCTTCACGCTCACGATGCGCCGCTCGAGCGAGCCATCGGCCTTGCGGTAGGAAAGCTCCAGTCGGGCCGACCACGACGGCTCACGCCGCACCTCGACCAGCTTGATATACGGCGTCGCATCGGCACCCTGCTGGGCCACCTCGGCTACAACGATCTGCTTCACCAGTCCGAGGTCGTGAGCGTCAACGGGGTCAAGCCGGTAGACGACGTTGCGCTGCTTCTTGTGTGTCGCGCTGTAGCGCAGCGTGAACACCGGGTCGAGTTCACCGACTGCCGACTGCGAGAGCTGCGACTCCATGTTCTGAGGCTCGTCCATGATGACGACCGGGTGGGTCGCCTTCAGGTAGTCGATCGGGCGCAGGCCGTTCAGCTTGTCGCGCGTCTGGTGGATGATGCGGGTGTTTGCGTTGCCACGGATCGAGTCGATCGTCATGATGAGGATCTGTACGTTCGTCGAGGTCGCGAACGACTGCACCTCCTCGGCGCTCTTGCCGCTGTAGATCGACGCATCGAAGGTGATGCCCTGCGGCTTGTAGAGGTTCTCGAAGTGCTCGCGCATGAGCCGGATGCTCGTGCTGACACCCTCGCGAATCGCCACGCTCGGCACGAGGATGACGAACTTCGTGAAGTTGTACCGGACAGCCAGATCGAAGATCGTGCGCAGGTAGACATACGTCTTGCCGGTACCGGTCTCCATCTCGATATCGAAGTCGAGCGCGTCACCCGCAAGCGACGGCGCGACCTCGAGGCCATTTCGATCCTGCACGCGCTGCAGGTTCGCGAGGATCAGGTCGCGGTCAAGCACGAGGCTGTTACCGACCGCACCGACCTCCTGCGTGAGGTCGATATCGAGCGCCGCCTGATCGGACTCGGCCAGCACCGCCGCACCGCGCAGCGTCGTGACCAGCTTCTCTGCGTCCTTCGGTTGCCCGTCGAACAGGTCGACGACGGACGCGATCGCATCCAGCTGATACGGCTGACTGGCGTCGAACTGAAACCCTGATCCGCCCATTACGCCGTCCAGAGTTCGATGCCGTTGCTCTTCGCGAGCTGGGCCAGATTGGTCTTAAGTTCGTCGTCGCCCTGGAAGGCATCCTCGAGCACGATGATCCGCGTCGGAGACTCATCGACGAGAGCGCGGAGCTGCCCGAGCGTCGGCTTGACGTGCTCGTTCAGGTACGCCAACACGGCGACATCGCCATCACGGTCACGAACAAGCCGGACGTCGAGTCCGCCAATCTCCGCAGGCGAAACGGCCTCAGTCAGCGAATAGCCCTGCTTGAGCAGGATCTCGGTAAGCAGCTCATCGGCAGTCGCATCATCAGTCGAGCTGTCACGAAGGCTGAGCAGGTGCTGCTGCAGCGCGTCCTCCTCAATATCGCTCGACAGCCGCCACTTGGCGAAGTTCGTGTCTGCCAGCCTGAATGTGCGATAACCCACATCGATGTGCTGTCCAGTCAGCTCGTTCTTGACCTTTTCTCCTGAGCGTTCAATCCGCGTGCGAGAAAGCTCAGAAATGTTTGCGAAGCCAGCATCTGCCGCAGGCTTGCCGGGTTCGACTGGCTCGGGCAGCTGAACCGCCATCCATCGACGCGATTGGCCGTCATCCGCGTTCAACTGCATCACGGCATCGGACGTTGACCCTGATCCAGCAAAGAAATCGAGGACGATCTCGCCGCTACGAACGTTGGCGATAGTAAAAAGCGCCTTGAGTACTTCGGTCGGTTTCGGATTCTCAAAAACCACGTTATCGCCGAAGTACCTTTTGATCTCTTCGGTGCCTCGCGTCGAAGGTACTTCAATGAAACTGCCCGCATTGGATGTCGCTTTTGCGACATCCCGCTGCTCGATTTTGAGACCTTGCTTCGCTTCTTTTGCTCGGAAGTCGCCCTGAGCTAAACGCTCACGAGCCGTCTCTATGCCATTCTCCCAGAATCCGTCGACGCCGTTGGAATCCTTCGGAAAGATCGGTGTGGATCCAGCGACTTGGTCCAGACTAAGGCTCCCATCAGGCGAGAGCCAGAACGGATAGTACTGGTTTGGACGGTACTGACGCTGCCATTGTCCTCCCGACTTTCGAAAATCCCTATAGCCGACAGACCCCTCGTTCTCATTCTTTGGGCCCGACAAATTAAGCCCGTCCAGAGACCGCGCATAGAGAAGCACATATTCGACTTGCTTGATGATCGCGTTCTTCGCCACCTGGCCGCCCGTGCCTCGCTTTTTCCAGGCAAACGTTGCGACGTGACTGTTCTCGCCAAAGATCTCGTCGGCGAGCTTCGTGAGGTGGGCGAGCTCGGTATCCCCAATGGAAACCATGATAACTCCGTCGTCCCGCAGCAAGTTACGCGCCAACTTGAGACGGGGGTACATCATGTTCAGCCACGCCGAATGGTAGTGAGGATTGTCTGAGGTGTTCCGTGCGCTGGTGCTCTTAGCTTTACCGTCGTCACCAACAAGTCCGGCATACGCCAGGTAGGTCTGCAACCCTTCGCGATAGTTGTCCGGGTAGACGAAGTCTTTCCCGGTGTTGTATGGAGGATCGATGTAGATCAGCTTGATCTTTGCGTGGTAGTGCTTCTGCAGGATCTTGAGCACTTCGAGGTTGTCGCCCTCGATGAAGACGTTCTGCGTCGTGTCCCAGTCCTTCGAGTTCTCGAAGTCGGGCTTCAGCGTCGCCGTGGTCGGCTCCTGCGCCGCACGGAGGGCGCGCTTCTTGCCGGGCCAGAAGAGTCCGAACCGTTCGTTGCTGTCGGCTACGTCGCCGTCGAGCAATTCCTTGAGCTTCTCGACATCGACCTTGCCGTCGGCGATGGCCTCGGGAATCAGATCGGCAAGCTGCGCTGCCAGCTCGGTCTGGAAGTTCGGTGTAGTGGATGGTGTTTCGTAGATCTCGTCAGTCATTCGGGTGATTCTCTTTCATGATTTTAACAATTTGTGTCGGGTTTGTGAATGCCCGTGGTCTATGTGGCGATGCGCCAGCGAATCGTGAACAGGTGCTCGGTCTCCTGGGTTCCCTGGAGCGACTGCTCGATCAGCTCCAGGTACTTGTCGGCCTCGGCGCGGAGCTTCTTGCGTGCATCCCGGAAGTCCTCGTCGGCCTCCTCGGCACGCTGCTCCCACTTGCGGGCTTCCTTCTTGAGCCGCAGCTGCTCCATAGGATCATCGGCCTGCCGGGCGAGCTTGCGGGCTTCCTTCTCCTTGGCCCGGTAGTCGCGGATGGCACCCTCGTGTTCGGCCTTGCGGTCCTGCTGGTTGCGGTAGAGCAGTTCTTCCTGCTGGTCGTAGTAGCGGGAGTTGCGGCCCTGGACTTCCTTCTCCAGCTCCGCCCGTCGTGCATCAAGATGGGGCGTGAAACGTGACTCGTCGATCGCCACGGGCTGCTCTCCAACCGAGATGCAGGCCAGGTCGAGGATGTCCGCGACGTACTCCTCATCGAGCCACTGGCCGTCATCGGTCAGGGCGCCGGCCAGCATGTAGGACTCGGAGACATCCTCGTCGCGCGCCCTCATACGGAAGGTCGCAACGCTGACGGTGAGTTCGCCGCTGGTGCCCTCCAGCGCACGAATCGCGCTGCTCACACGCTCCGACTGGCCGAGAGAGAACGTCAGCTCGCGTGCCGGGGTGTCGTGGGTCTTGGCGGTCTCAACGACGTGCTGGGCCAGCGGGCTCGCGTAACGGTACTGGTGGGCGTTCTCCAGCGGCTGGGACTTGAAGAAGTAGCGCCCGGTCGGCGCGTCCTTCACCGGGGTCCGGTTCAGCACGAAGGTGCGCCCGTCGCCCTCGAAGGTGGCGTGCTGGTCGAGTTCGTGCCGGGTTACCGCGAGCAGCAGGCGCTCGAACTTGTTGAGCACCTCGCCGGACTGCGTGTCATATGCCTTGAGGCGATCCTGGACGTGCGGGTCGAGGTTGTCGAAAACCTTCGCCTTGGCGCCTGCCATCTCGCGTGAGATCTCGCTCGCGTATTGGCCCTCGAGCTCGCGGAACGCAGCATCCAGCTCGTCGGCGGTTCGGCAGCGGGTGAGGATGTCGCTGATCGTCTTCTCGAAGTCCAGCCCGTCCTCGATGGCGCCGAGTACCTCGTCGCTCGCGCCGAACACACTCGAGAAAAGTTGGAACTTGTTCGTCAGTAGTTCCAGGATGCGCTGCTCGGCGATGTTGCCCTTGTTCGAGAAGTTCACGACGATGACGTTGTGCTTCTGCCCGAAGCGGTGCACGCGACCGATGCGCTGCTCAACGCGCTGCGGGTTCCAGGGCAGGTCGTAGTTGACGAGCATGGAGCAGAACTGCAGATTGATCCCCTCGGCCGCGGCCTCGGTCGCGATCATGATCGTGCCCTCGGTGCGGAAGTAATCCACGAGTGCCTTGCGGCGATCCACGGCGGCAATGCCGGTGATCAGGTCGCCATCCTGGTTGGCCTTGAGCCATGCCTGGTAGATCGCGGTCTGCTCCGGCCCATTGTTTGAGCCGTTGAACAGGACGAGTCCGTCGCCGCGCCCAGCCTCACGCAGGGAACGAGCGATGTACTCCTGCGTCTTGGTCGAGTCGGTGAAGATGATGGCCTTCTGGGGAGCGCCCAGCTCGCGGAGTCGCTCGAAGCCCAAGTCAAGCGCCTCACCGAGCTTGACGGCCTTCTGGTTCTCCGTGATAGAGCGGGCAAACGCGGCGTACTCGCGCAGCTCGGCAACCTCAGCACGCATCGCCTCCAGCAGCGATTCATCAAGCGGCAACGACGAGGCACGGGAGCCGGTGCCGGTTCCCTCGATCTCCTCGGCCTCCTCCAGCTCCTCGCTGGTGATCTCATCGTCGACCGCGAAGTCGGCTGCCACGAGGCCACCACGGCCATCACGGCGCTGTCCGGCAGCGACCTCGTCCGCCAGACGGTTGGCGATGTTCTCCAGTGTGCTCGCGACCGCATAGGTCGACGAGCCGAGGCGCTTTCGGATGATCAGGGCAGAGAGGTGACGCTGACTCCCCGCGAAGGCGAACAACTCATCACGCTGCAGGTAGTCGTTCACCAGCTCGTAGAGCCGAGCCTCGTCCGGCGACGGCGTGAACTCGACCGTCAGAGGCAGGCGCTTGGTGAAGTGGATGTACTTGTCAGCGTCGCGCCGCAGCGTGCGCTTCGAGACGGTCGCGACACGCTCCACCAGGTCGTCATCGCCACCCAGGTCGCGGTTCTTGACGTACCGCTCTCGGAACGCATCGAGCGAGTAGAAGTAGCCGGGGTCAAATATCGACACCAGCCCGTACAGTTCCTCGAGCTTGTTTTGCAGCGGCGTCGCCGTCAGCAGCACCGTCTTGTGTGCACCTGACACGATGTGAGCCACGGCCTCAGCGGCCTTGGTCTTACCCGTCCAGTAGTTGCGCAGCCGGTGTGCCTCGTCCGCAACGACGAGATCCCACGCCTTGAGCAGCGAGGTCTCGTGGCGGAGCGCGAACTCGTAGGAGCAGATCAGCACCTGTGCCGAGCGTCCGCCTGCTGCCGCAAGCAGCGAGTCCTTGGACTTCGGATCGAGGATGGCGGACGGGATCAGGAACTTCTCGTACAGCTCCTGCTGCCATTGCTGCCGCAGGCTCGACGGGGCGACGATCAGGATGCTGCGGCGGCGCTCCGCCCAGTACTGCGAGATGACGATGCCCGCCTCGATCGTCTTCCCGAGGCCCACCTCGTCAGCCAGGATGACGCCCGGCAGGAACGGGGTCTGCAACGCGAACAGGGCCGCGTCGATCTGGTGCGGCTTCGGCTCCACCTGCGCGTCGAACAGCAGGCCAGCGAGCTTGCCGACGTGGTCGTTGGCGTAGCTGCGCTGCAGCTCGTGCGCGTAGTACTTCGCCTGGTGGGGAGTCAACGGAGGCCTCATACCCAAGACCTCCACGAGGAGAGAGCCAGGCAGAATGAAGCCGCGGCGACCTGTCGGCCGTCGCGGCGAGGTGATCGTGCGGCTCTGTGTCTCATCGGGTGTTGGCGCTCCTTTGCGCCGGGGCGCGATTATGTTCCATTCATGTCCCTCCCTACGGTACTGGGGGCCTCCGACACTGGTCGGGTGCCGCGCCGCCCGAGGGTGCGGCCGTGTCGCAGGCGGGAGCCAGACGGCTCGACCGGGACACTGCGATCTGTGTTCTATTGTCTCATAATCTGCCATGTGCCGAAATAGGAATATGTCACCCATACAACTAAAAGCCTGGCCATGACCGTGTTGCACGCGCTCCCAAGTTGAACAGGCGGTGGTCGGCCCGGAGGAGAACCTGCTGGTTCTCGGCTCCGGGCACGACCACCGCGCGCATGGGTGGGAAGGTCAGGCGCCCTGCGTGGACGTCTGCTTCGTGGCGCGAGTCGCCACCTTGTTACCAAGGACGGCGTTGATCGCGTTGCGCTTCGTCTCAGCGTCGCGCTCGATCTCGGCTCGCACCTGCTCAGCGCGCCTGAGTACCGCAGGGTCGGACTTCGACTTCTCGACCCAGTTCTCCAGCGCGATCCGAGTCTCCTCGGTCACGCTGCGCTCGTTGAGCTGGGCAAGGACTTCGAGCTGGGCTCGGGTGTCCTCGCTGGTGCGCACCGACAGCACCTTGTAGGCGGCGCTGCCGTATCCCGCCGGGGCGGGGATGTTCTCGCTCATGGCGAGTACCTCCTTCATGCGTGCGGCCCGCGATCCAGGATGGATCACGTTCAAGCCGCAGAGCAGGAACGAGGTGAGAACTGATTATGACGACCCGCACAGGACAGTCAATATTCCGTTCGGGATGTTGTAAAAACTACGGCGGATCTGCCGAAAAAAGAACCAGGCACTCGAGTTACCGGATGAGCCGGTGGATGAAACGAATCGCACCCTCGACCCGATTCTTGATCGCGCCCAGCTGGCCGAGGCTAAAAGAGCCTGCACTGCCGTGCGTACCACGGTTGAACTCATCGAACAGGGCGATAACGCTGTTGATGTCCTCATCGACGAACTCAGTCAGCGACTCGTGCTCATCGCCACGGCGCTGAACAAAGTACTGAATGCGTGCTCTGCGGGAGACGCCGCCGTTCGGCGTCTTCGGGTAGTCCGGGATCGCTGCCTTGACGGCTGCGTCCGGAGCCTCAAGCTCGAGGATCGTCGTGATCATCTCGCGTGCACTCGTGCAGAAGTGCCGGGCTGCATCAGGGTTCTTCGGGCTGAGTGCATAGAGTGCGCCGCGCCACCGAGCGTCCAGATCAGGGTTAATCTCAGCCAGCTCGCTGCCGATCGCCGTGGCCTGCAGATCGAGACCGTCCTCGGTGGCTTCGGCGGGATCGGCAAGCAGCGTGTTCAGCGCGGCGACGCTGTTCGCTGTCTCGCCTTCGGCTAGATCGAGCAGGTTGCGGTCGTCGCTCCAGGCGCCGGTCTGCACCGCAGTTTCGACGCGGGTGAAGGAGCGCTGAAGTGTTTGCACCGACGAGCCGTAGGTGACGTACCGCGTCGTGGCCGGGCGCGACTTGAGCTTCGCAATCTCGCGCTGCAGCCGCTGCTGGTTGGCGCGCACCCGCGCGTTGTGAGCGCGTGCCTCGCGATTGTAGGAATCGATCGCCTGATTGACCTTGCGCACAGACTGGTTGTAGTTGTTGACGGCTCGCTGCGCCTTCTGCTGAGCCTGACGGATCTGACTACGCAGCTGAGCGGGAGACACTCGACGCACCACGCGTGATCACCGAGCCTTATCGGTGATGAACTCGATGCGGGTGCCGCTACTGATCATCTCGGCGTACTCCGTCAACTCCGGTTCGGTGATACTGCCACCGTCACGAGCGAACAAAGCCCGCAGGGCAGGCTTGATCTCCGCTGGCGGTCGCCCGACGTATCGCGTGCCGAGCTGATCCATCTCGCGGGTCATGTCCCGCGCTATCTGGTCGACGGCCGGCTGCACCTCGCGCATCAGTGCCGTCTCATCGAACTCGAACTTGAATGACATCGCAACTCCGTCAGGTTGGAGGCGGCGTCAGTCACCGCCCATCATTTGTCGAACACAGTTTCGATTATGCCCTCGGGGCAACCCCTCACGCTTCGACACGCCGCTAGCATCGTGAACACGCAACGCCGAAGCGGAGTGCTGCTGTCCGCAACGCTAGTCGGCGCCTCCGACACGGCAACGCCGGGAGTCGTCCATCCCTCCCGCGAGCCGCCGTTGATAAGCGCTCATGCTTGACATTCACACCTGGATGCTTCATACATAGGCGCACCACTGATGGCGCTCACCGCGCGGAGACCAACACAACGGGTTCTCGCGCGGTCAGCATCATCGAGCTGGCCCCGCCCGCATGCGGAACATGCGCGAGGCAGGGAGGCCAGCGATGGTTGACCAAGATGAGATCGATAAGCAGGTCTTCTTGTGGCTCATGGCCCAGAGCCGGAGTGCCCGAGGAGACACTGATGAACTCTTCGAGCGATGGGAGCAGTTCGTCCTCTCACATGACGACGAGACCGCTGAGGCGCTGCGCCGAAGCGCCTACTTCGAAGCCTTCCGTCTGCTCGACGCATTCACCGAGGGCATTCTGCATGAGAGCCAGACGGGGACTCTGCTCGATGAGAGCATCATCGAGCAGATGCGTCGGGGAGGGTCGGCGTCATTCAAGGGTGACCGCGAGAAGACGCGCTTCTACTTGAAGGCCGCTCGCATGGCCTTCAAGGAGCTCAGCGACTCGTGACAGCGAGTCGTATCGCTCTCTCATCCTCGCCCCTGGAAGATGCCACCCGGCATCTTCCAGGGGCATTTTCATTCACTTCAGCCAGTCAGGAATATCGAGGTCGTCGTCATCGTCGACAACCTCGACCGCGTGCTCATGTTGTCCAAGTGACCCCGTATCTGCGGTCGCCGTGCCGAGCAGCACGCTCTCCCAGGCGCCACGTTCCTCGATGTCCAGAATCATGCGCTCGATGAGGCGCATCGTCACAACCGTCTCGGCTGATTCAGGATCGAACAGAGACGGGCGTCCCTCGAAGAGCTTCCAGACTTCATCTGGCGGGATCAGCCGGTCGATGCTGTTCGGCATCTGCTGTTCGTAGAGTTCCCGATAGGGCCTCGCGGCCACCGCCGTCACGATTGTCTCCAGCCGCTCGCGGAGACTCATACTCGGCTCGTGCCGCTCGAAGAACGCCGCTGCCTTGACCAGACGGCGGAAGACCTCCCGGTAAACACCGACCCGCTCCTCGTCATTCAGGTGCGCGAGGTGGCGTGTTGCTACGACCCCAACGAGATCCAGCATCTCCTGGATGGCGGATTCTGTCTTCTGCGGAGAGCCGCACGGGTACTCCGTCAACTGCGCCAGCTTCGCGGCCAGGATGCCCATCGCCTCACTGCGCAGTTTGGTCTGGGTATTGCGCGAGGTCGGGTAGTCGAAGTCGGGGTCGTTCGCGAGATCTTCCATGCGCTGCGCGTAGGAACTCATCGACCCGTCGAGCGCCAGGCATGCCCTGGCGAACCGAGCCGAGCGCTCATCGAACCCCGCCGCGCCTCCTGGCCGTGTGACGCAGATCAGCAGCTCGTGAGCGGCGTACTCCCACGCGATGATCTGACCAGAGACGAGCACTTCCTGCGCGTGACGCGTCGCGCGGAGTTCTCGCAGGAACGGCGCTTCCTTCGGGATGCGTGACGGCACAGCCCCGTAGCCCGTGCACAAGCCCACGAGCTGCGACGCCGGAGTTCCCGCCACCATCCCTCCTTCGTGCAGCGCAAACAAACAAAGAGCAGGCGAGGCCTCGTCCGTTGACAGCCTTGCCTGCTCAATTTTATGTCACCGAGTAAGCAGGAACCGTGTATCGGCGACCGGGGCCGGGTTGAGAGCCTCGTAGTACCGGATCACCGGAGCAGCAACGAAGGCGAACTCACCGCCTCGAAGCGCCCCGGATCTGACCGATCCGCACCACCTCGAGCAGGCGGCATCGTCCGTCGACGCTGCCTGCTGCCCGCACCCAGAAAGGAGCTTGCCATGTCCGCTGTCCAGCCGATCAATCCACCGGCGCTCGACGTCGCGGCACTTGACCTCTCGGCGCTGGGCTCCGCTCAGGACGCCTATCACCAGCTGATGGACACGCTCTATGTCGTCGCGGAGGCGGTCACGCAGCGGGCCGGGGAGTCTCTGCCCGGTCTGGCGGAATCATTTCCAGACGAGGTGCTGCTGGTAGTTGGCGGGAAGGCGCGCGGCCCATTGGGCTTCTTCGCCGGAGACAAGTGGCGTCTGGAGGGGCACCGCTTCCACGAGATCAACATCAACATCGGACACGGCGCGTACGCCGGAGCCAACTCGGCCGATTACGCAGAAGATGTCCTGGTCACCATCGTTCACGAGTTGGTGCACTTCTACGCCCGCACCCAAGACATTCGCGACGTCACTGGGCGGGGCCGTTACCACAACCGGAAGTTCGCCGAGCTGGCCCATGCACTGGGCCTGCGTGTCGAGCCCTCCGGCCGCAGCCACATCGGCTTCATCACCACGGCCCTCAACAGTGCGGGGCGCCTGCTCTACAGCGATCTTCTCCAGCAGGTCGAGAACGCGCTGCGCTTGACGTCGGCCCCGCTACCCGCACCCCCAACTGCGCCCTCAACGGCGATGACTCCGCTCGCCATCGCACTTCACGCATCGAAGGCCGCGCCGCTCGGCAAGTACGTCTTCGCGCACTGCGCCTGCCACGACAAGCGGGGCAACCCCCGGACGGTGCGGATGGCACGCGGCTGGTGGCAGCCGGGCACGGTCGGCTGCGGCATCTGTCTGCAGCTGTTCGTGGAGTCTCCGCCATCTTCGGCAGACCGCGCCGCGAAGCCCTCCCGTCCCGCAACGGCCCGCTAACTACCAGGAGAACCTCATGCTCACGACCAATCCGACAACCTCGGATGACGCAGCCCAACTCATGCGCTCTGTTGGCCTCAACCTGACCCGCCGCGTCAACCGTCGCCTGCCCGGGATCGCCGGAGCATTCGCTCGTCGGGTGGTGCTCCACGCCGATGGCGACCATGTCGTCGGCGTGCTCGGCAGCTACCAGGCACCGGCGTGGAGGGCCGGGAACGAGCACTTCGACAAGCTCACCGTCACCGTGCGCCACTCGGCACATCAGGCGATCGATCCCGTCGTCTACGCGCAGAACATCTTCACCACGCTCGCGCACGAGATCGCGCACGGCTACACCCAGATGAGCGGTCTTGTAGGGACAACCGGACCTGGCCGCACCGAGCACACCGAGGACTTCGCCCTCATCGCCATCCGCCTCGGGCTGCGCGTAGTGCGCCGACCGGAGCACCCGACCGTGATCTTCACCCCCGGTCTGTCCACGCACGGCCGCATCGAGTTCGCCGACCTCATCGACCACATCGCTCGCAGCACTCTCGCCCGCACCAGCGGCATCGGCTATGCGGGCCCGCAGCGCTTCCACGATCTCCTGGGCCGCGCAGGTTCCGCGAAGCACACCTCGACCTCATCTTCCTCGACGTCATTCATCCACTGAAACCCATCCAGAAAGAAGGAACCATCATGTCCACACTCATCCCCTCCGCGCACAGCGCTCCCCGCGGCGGCCTGTTCAGCATCTCCGCGGGCACTGCTGCTGAACGTCGCCAGAGCAGCGCACTGGCTCGTCAGACCCGGCAGGAGGTTGAGCAGATCACCGCCCGCGTCGAGGTCGAAGCCACAGCCGAAAGCGCTCGCGCGTTCCTGGTCTCGCACGCCTTGACGAATGTCGCCACGCTCGTCTCCCAGGCGGAAGCCCACATGAAGGTCGCTCCCGCGGGTGGCCAGTTCTACGAGCAGCTCATCGCCTCCTACGCCATCACGGCCGGGCAACGGATCGCCAGGCTCTGAGATGAACCCGGAGACCTTCTGGCACGCCATCAGTGTCGCCTGCTTCTTCCTCTGCGGGACGCTCCTCGGCATCACGCTGTACCTGCTCGTACAGCTGTTCGTCGAGGACGTCGCGCAGTGGATGAAGGAACGTCGTGAACGACGCGTCACTCGCATCAAGGCCGAGCTCGACGCCAAGAGCGAGCAGTTGCGCCGCACCATCCTCAGCCTCGCAGAGCAGCTCGTGGCTGAACGCTCCGAAGCAGCCCGGCAGATGACCCGTCATGCGTTCCTGACCTCGGGGAGGACGCCGCCACCGAACTGACCCGAGCCGCAGAAGGGGGTGGCTTCGCATCATCCCGTTGCTCATTCCACAACGACGAACCGCTGGCAAGAACGCTGCCACTCGAGTTGTCAAGCGACCGCTGTTCTCGCTATTCCGTTCGATGTTCCGTTCGGGATGCCGTGGAAAACACGACATCCCGAACGGAATATTGACGATTTCGTCTCGACCCGCCATAACCGTCCATCCGCCCTCTGGCCGCTCAATGTGCCGGACGGGAGAAAGGAGTTCATCACCATGCATAACAACGCCACTGAGCACACCGAACCCGCCGCGGGCAGCGCTCCGAGCCTGGCAGCACCGCCGCCAGACGAGAACGCCGACCGGCTTCATCGCTTCGGCACCGCGAAGAAGTTCAAGGTCTGGTACGCCGACCCGCCGTGGGACATCGCGCAGACGGGGAAGCGTGGTGCGATCCAGCATTACGACCTCATGACCCTGGAGCGCATCAAGCAGATAGGGCCGCTCATCCAGGAACTGTCCGACGACAACGCGACGCTGCTCATGTGGGTGACGAGCGCTGCACTCCCCGAGGGCATCGAGGTGCTGCGCAGTTGGGGCTTCACCTACAAGTCGCACGCTGCCTGGGACAAGTACTACATGGGGCTGGGTACCTACTTCCGCTCCAGCCACGAGACGCTGCTGCACGGCGTCCGTGGCAAGGCGCCGTTCAAGTTCCGTGGCCAGCGCTCGACGCTGCTGTTCCCGAGGACTGAGCACAGCAGGAAGCCGGACGAGATGATCCCGCTTATCGAGCGGCTGCTCGACGGGCCGTATGCGGAGCTGTTCGCCCGTCGTCGCCCGAACTCCCGCTCCGACTGGAGCGTGTGGGGCAACGAGATCGACAGTGACTTCACGCTGCCTGGATTCCCGGTGCCGAGCGATATCAAGTTCCGCGAGCCGAAGCAGGCGAGGACCGGAGGGGCCGGTGATGCCTGATGTTCTCCTCAAACAACAGCTCGAAGAACAACGACAAGGAACCTTCCACGGTGGCCTCGCGCATCCTCGGCTTCTGCTTCGCGGTCTTCCTCGGTGTGATCCTGCTGAGCATCGCACTGGAACTGCTCAGCGCGATCTGGGGCTGGCTCGTCCTCGTTGCCGCGATCGTCGCGGTGATCTGGATCGGGTTCGGCATTTACCGGCGCTGGCGCGACGGCTGGTGAGAAGCATGAGCTTGTTCGCCTCTGTCGGAATGTTGTGGAATACACAATCCCTCTTGACAGGCGAAAAACGATGGCGCGTAATCATCCGCACCCTATGTCAAGGGCTCGCCGCACGACCTTTCGCGACTGCACGTATGAAACGTAGCCCGGCTTTTCGCCGGAAGGAGGTGCGTGTATGAGCCGCTCACCGAAACGCCGCTATCGCAAGCGCCCCGACCGCAGGGTCTGGGTCTTCAGCGAACTCAATCACGATCTGCGCCCCGAGCAGATCGCCAAGATCCTGACCGCCGCCGGCCTCGAGCAGGCGCGCCTTGAGGCCGAAGCCGCCCAAACACACGAGCAGCAGCGCACCCGCCGCGACTCGATGGGGCCAACCCAGGAGGAGGTGCCCGATGCCTGAGCAGATCGACTACACGAGACTGCTGCCGGGCATGGATCTCACCTCCCCCCAGGTGCAGCGCCTGCTTGAGCGTCTCAGCACCCCGGACGCGCTGCGTCCGCTGGTGTTCGAGACCTGGGCGAACGACGACGGCATCCAATATCTGGTCGGCCGGGCAGGGGCTGGCAAGCCGACGCTGCGTACCCTCATCCGTTCCTACCTGCCGGAAGCCCGCACGTTGCAGGTGACGCGACCGGAGATGCCGGAGCGGGTGGCTCGCCTCAAGCTCTCCCCTCGGGGCATGCCGCTCCGTGACGATGCGCTCGAAGAGTTGCTGCACGCGATCTACAGCGTGCTATCGGGACGCCGCAAGGGCGAAACCATCGCCGTCCAGGTCGTGCTCGGTCGGGGCCGACGCCCAGAATCGGTGCCGAGCAAGATCGCCGACCCGAACGCGTCACTACCGACGCGATTGCTTCGCGGAGCCGGAACGGCATCGACCGAGACGCGGCGACGCGTTTCGCAGCACGCAGGCCAGGCTCGGATCGACGTCACAGTACGCATCGGGGTCACCACCGCCATCCCCGAGCGTCGCCGTCAGATCCGCGGCCAGTTCCTCTCCGCGTTCGACCAGCTCGAAGCCCCGGGAGCACAGCTGACCCTCGTCAGCGAACGCCCCGACAAGTGGGAGCGCGCTGTCCTCTGCTGGGGATCGTTGCCGCTCACCGCCACGCAGCTGGTGAGTGTCATCGGGTGGCCGGTCGACGATCTCGAACTCCCCGGGCTACCGCCCCGGCACCCGAGACTGCTGGCCCCGCCGAGCGGGATCGAGCAGAAGGTGTCGGTGTTCGCCCGCAGCACCGCACCTGGCGTCGACAAATGCATCGGGATGACGCCGGTTGACAGGTTGCTGCACACCGCCATTTCTGGCGGCACGGGTTCCGGCAAGAGCGAGATCTTCGCGCACCTCGCACTCTCCGACATCAAGGCGGGGAAACCACTGGTGCTCATCGAGCCGAAGCGGCAGTTGGTCGACTCCATCGTGGCCCGTGCACCGAAGGAGGCTGCGGGTCGGATTATCGTGATCGATGCGGCGGAGCCGAACCCGGTGGGCTTCAATCCGCTCGACATCGGCGATCGTGATCCCGGCCCGGTGGTGGACGGCATCCTCGAGGTCTTCAAGAACGTCTTCACCGACGGCTGGGGGCCACGAACCGAAGACCTCATGCTCGCCGGGCTCCTCACCCTCGTTGCCGATGGGCAGCGCCGAGGAACCCCGCACACCCTGCTGGATCTGCCGCCCCTGCTCAGCGATGACGGCTACCGACGCGGGGTCATCGGGGCCGTCGCAGACGATCCGGTGCTCGGCGCCTACTGGGCCACCTTCAATGAACTGTCCCCCGCGAACCGGGCAAACATAGTGGCAGCTCCGCTCAACAAGCTCCGCAAGTATGTGCTGCGCAAGAACGTTGCGGCGGTACTCGGGCAGTCGAGTCCGAAGTTCCGTCTCCGTGACGTGTTCCGCAACCAAACCGGCAACGGTGGCGTCGCGGTGTTGGTGCCGCTCAACGATGCACTCATCGGCCCGGGTGCGGCGCAGCTACTCGGCGGCCTCGTGGTCAACGAGGTCTGGCTGGCGACCCAGGAGCGCGCCACCGAGATCGACCCGAAGCAGCGACCTGGCTTCGTCTTCATCGACGAGGTGCAGCGCTACCTGCACCTGCCGACCTCGATCGACGATGCCCTGGCCACCAGCCGCAGCTACGGCATCGGATGGCACCTGGCGTTCCAGGGACGCGGTCAGGTACCCGCCAAACTTGCCGATGCCATCGAGCTCAACGCCAGGAACCAGATCAGCTTCGCCGCCAGTCCGAAAGACGCGGCGGCCCTCGCTAAGACGACGACCAAGCTCACTGCCGACGACTTCCAGTCCCTCGACCGCTTCCACATCTACAGCAACCTCGTCGTCGGTGGGGCCCCAGCCGGATGGTTCTCCGCACGCACCGAAACGCCCACACCGGACTCCGGCCACGGCGACGAGATCCGGGCTGCCTACCGCCAGCAGTTCGCGGGCGACGGAGCGACCGTCGTCACCGGCACAAGTCAGGCACCGGATGCTGTGTCGATCAGCACGGACGCCGAACCGCCCGTGGGAATGCATCAGAAGCGGAGGCGGCCATGACGACGATGTTGGTCACGACAACGACTTTCGTGACAGGCGTGAGTGTGGATTCGAGCCGTGTCACGTCTCTACCGACCCATGTTCCACCCGTTGTTCCGTTCGCTCTGCTGAAGAGTCTCCCTGTCGCCCACCGTTCCGGCGAGTCCCGCCTGAACTGGGATGGGACTCCCGCTCATTCGAGCGGGCCGCGGGGCTCCCGCCACGGTGGCGCTGACGCCGACCACTGGCGGCAGCGGGGAGGTGCCGCATGACGCCCCGCACGCCGTACCGGATCGACGAGTTACTGCTGCATCTCACCGACCGCGACCTCCGCGTTCTCGAAGTACTGGAGCAGTTCCGATTGCTCGACACGAGGCTCATCCAACGGCTCCAGTTCCCGATCGGCAGCAACCAGTCAGCAGGCGAACACGCCACTGCGGCATCGGCGACGCGCACCACTACGAGGGTGCTCAGACGGCTGGAGAGTCACGGCCTGGTGGCCCGTGTCGGCCGCCGCGTGGGCGGCAGGGGCCACGGTTCGGGCCAGACCGTATGGCAACTGGATGCGGCCGGAGAACGGCTCCTGCGTGCCCGACGAGGCGCGACCGGCAGACGGCGTTACGTCGACCCCGGCACAGGGTTCCTCGCCCACACCCTCGACGTCGCCCGCTACGCCGCGACCCTTCAGGAGAAGGCGCGCGCTGATGGCTTCGAGATCCTCGAGTTGCAGACCGAGCCCGTCTCCTGGCGTCCGTTCCAGGCCGCACACGGTGGGGCGCTGACACTCAAACCCGACCTGTCCGTCGTCACTGCCGACACCGAGAGCGAGACACACAGCTTCATCGAGATCGACCGGGACACAGAGCATCTGCCTGCCGTGCTCCGCAAGTCGAGGCGCTACCAGCAGTACTGGCAGGCAGGCATCGAGCAGGCCATCAACGATCTGTTCCCCGCCGTCGTCTGGGTCACCCCAGACGACAAACGCGCCGACAAGATCCGGCGCGGCATCACGGAAGACCGCGCACTCGATGCCCGGCTCTTCCATGCGACCACCGCAGAGCAGTCGCTCGGGGTGGTCGCCCCCTACACATCACGTAACTCGGAAGGAGGTTCATTATGACTTCAACATCAACCTCAACACCATCAACTACTCAGGGCAGCGGGGCATCATCAGTCCGTGCGCGTCGCGCGGTGCAGACCATGCTCGCCCTCGACAGGGACGTCCTCCAAGTCGCCTTCGCCAGGACAGTCGCGGCGATGCTGCACGACGGCCCCGGCACCGCGCTTGAACGCTTCGCCTTCACCGGTGAGCTGGACACCGAGGCGATCCTCGACGAGCTGGACCGAGTCGAGGTGCCCTTCGAGCAGGAGGCCTGGGTCGATGCCCTCGCTCGCTTCGTGCTCTTCACCAGCGGAGACCGCTCATGAGCGAACACAACTACCCGGCACCGCGCCCGGAAGAATCACCGGGCGACGATGAGGCGCGGGGGCCCGAGGGACCCTTCCTCACGCCAGAAGATGAGTACCACGCGAAGAGCCTGCGTTACCGACAGGAAGCCCTCCAGCTCTATTTCATGGACGTCCAGGAGAACGCAGATGCTGCCAGCGCCGAACGCCTCACCCCGTTCACCGAGTCGTGGCTCGCCTTCGAGACCTCCTACGAGGGCAGCTTCGAGAGCAAGATCGACTTCGTCGACCACGTCATGGACGATCTCGGCTGGTTCCGCATCCTGCACAAGATGGCAACCCAAATGGGCATCCCCGCCGGTGCTCTCCGGCTCGACTACGCGGACGTCTACGACTACTTCAGCCGCTACTTCCAGATCTTCCACACCGACGAGGAAGTGCTGCACGTCTTCGCTCGACGCGGCGTCAAACCGATGGCACCCGACCTCACGCCACGCAGAGGAACCGCCTGATGAACGAACGACTTGCCCCGAACCCCGGTCAGCCTGAGCAACTTTCTTGCTCACCTGGCCAGGGAGGCGAACCTCGTCCTGTACAAGGAAGTGGAACACCCGACTGGCGTCGCTTCGAGGTCGCCGCCCGACGCTTTGGCGAACTGATCGCCGCAGGCATCACCACGGCGATGGAGAAGCGCAGCGAGATCGACCAGGGCACCGCCCGCTGCATCGCGCATGTGCTCGGCCGGAGCCTCGGGCGTGAGAGCTCCTTGGCGGGCTTCGGTCGAACCGGTGAAGGCGACTACGAGACGCTCCGTGAGGAATATCTCACACTCCACAACGATCCCAGCGTGACCGAGTCGACGCAGGAGTTGATCGACTGGCTCGGTACCCATCTCATCCGTCAGCAGTACCCCGATGCCCGCACCGTGACATACCGGGAGGCCTCTCCGCCACGGCTCGACAACATCTTGGTGCCGACAGGCATTGAGGTGGGCGAATGGCATCTCACCGTCCGGGTACCCGGCATCTACGGCAACAAGGCCATCGCAGCGCTCACCGAAACGCTCACCGAGCTGTCCGCCGGCAAAGACGCAGCTCTGCGCGCCTTCCTCGGCCTGCCTGATGTCAACGCGATGAGCGGCGACATCATGGAGGACTTCCACCAGCAGTACGTCGGCACATATATGAGCGTCGAGGAGGCTATCCACGAGCTTGCCGAGGTCGAAGAGCGTGAACGCGACGTGTTCACATACGCGGAAGATCGCCAGCTCGTCATCGAGCAGATGAACCCCGACTACGAGGCGATACGCGAGGAAGTATCTGACGGTTTCGATCTTGTCGAAGAGGAGGGCCGCGTCTATGTCTTCCACAAGTAGCCCGGCCATCGCGCATCGTGATCGGGCGGTGTTCTCGGGGGGCAGACAGGAAGCGTTGCGGAATAGTCAACAACCACAAAAAGGCCGGTCAGGAGAGGTAAAATGGAATCGTAAACGGAGAACGCAACCGATGGCAATTCATGCTTCGGACTTGCGCCCCGGTCCGGTAAATCTCGGGGCGCCGCTCCCACACCACCGCTCTCTCAAGACACGAGACATTCCTCGCGTCTCTGAGCTGCTCTCACCGAAAGGAGGGCAGCCATGAGCCCGCCCGACACCGACCTCGCACCGTTCGCGTTCGACGGTATGCCGCCCGCTCTCGCCCCAGTCGAGGTCGAAGCAAACACCCGCGCCGATAGCAGCGCTGTCTCGTCGATGCCAACTGAAGCTATCGACGCTCCACCAGGCAGCCGCGCCGTCATCTACCTGCGTGTGTCGTCCAAGGGGCAGGTGAACACCGACTACGACCCCGAGGGTATCTCCATCCCTGCGCAGCGTACCTCCTGCCAGCGCAAGGCCGAGGCCCTGGGATTGACGATCGTGCACGAGTACATCGAACCCGGCCGGTCGGCCACGGAGATGACCAAGCGCGTTGCGTTTCAGCAGATGCTCGAACGCATCCGACGAGACCGTGACGTGGACTGCGTCATCGTTTACAAGCTCTCCCGCTTCGCCCGCAACCGCACCGACGACGCGATCGTCATGGCCGATCTGCAAAAACGCGGAGTCACCCTGATCTCCGCGACCGAGCAGATCGATGCCACCCCCGTCGGGCAGCTCATGCACGGCATCCTGGCCGCGTTTAACGAGTACCGCTCCCGCGAAGACGGCGCCGACATCGCCTACAAGATGAGCCAGAAGGCCAAGAACGGCGGCACCCTCGGCCGCGCACCCATCGGCTACCTCAACGTCACCGAGAACATCGACGGGCGAAAGATTAACACCGTCCACGTCGACCCCGAACGCGCACCCTTCGTCAAGCTCGCCTTCGAGCTCTACGCCCGCCGCGACAAGACATTCCAGGACATCGCAGACGAACTCACCGACCGGGGGCTTCGCACCCGAGCGACCCAGCGTCGCCCGGCCGGGCCGATCTCGGACTCCAAGATCCAGCAGATGCTCCGCGACCGCTACTACCTCGGAGAGGTCACCTACAAAGGCGACACCTATCCCGGCAGGCACGAGCGACTCATCGACGCGGATCTGTTCACCCAGGTACAGGAACTCATGGACGAGCGCGGGTACGCTGCTGGGCGCCGCAAGCGCCACGACCACTACCTCAAAGGCACCGTCTGGTGCGGGCAGTGTCGCCTCGAGCAGCACGTCAACCGCCGCATGATCCTCATGCGCACCACCGGCAGGCACGGCAACGCCGACTACGGCTATTTCTTCTGCCGCGGCGTGCAGGACCACGTCTGTGACGCCCCGTACTCCAGCATCGACCGTGTCGAGGATGCCGTCGCCGAGCATTACAAGACCATCCGGCTCAGCCCGGCATTCGTCGCCGCTGTCCGCAGCCACATCGAGGCCGCACTGAACGACCAGGTCGCCGCGCAGCAACTGCTCCGTAAGAACCTGGAGGACCAGCTGACACAGCTCGCCATCAAGGAGGACAACCTCCTCGACCTCGCCGCCGACAGCTCGCTCCCGCAGGAGCGCATCCGGCAGCGGCTTCGGGAGATCGCTCGTGACCGGCAGCGCGTCACCGAACAGCTCAGCCAGGTGCACGGTGACCTCTCCAGCGGGCGGGCGTTCCTCGACGCGCACCTGAACCTGCTCGAGAACCCCTACGAGCTGTACCTCCACGCCAGCGAAGCCACCCGCCGCAAGCTCAACCAGGCGATCTTCGCCCACGTCTACATCGCCCACGACGAAGTCGTCGGTGACGAGATCCGCTCGCCGCTACGGGAACTCCTCGCCGCCGAACGCGGCTGGGAGGCCCTCACAGCAGGCACAACGCCAGAGGTGGCGGGCTATAGGCCAGAACGTGTGGATGGGTTCCTGATCTAGCCGCGTGATTCCGGTGTGATTCGGGGATCGGTATGGTCTGCGAGGCTTACTCGTGGACCTTCCCTCGAACAAGACGACGTGCGTGGT